>Ga0209979_1000332_pt1 | contig 67233 bp, 58 predicted proteins | sample AnhtaG_FD_183114 | JGI IMG/M metagenome (GOLD analysis project Ga0209979, IMG submission 183114) | Deep subsurface microbial communities from Anholt, Denmark to uncover new lineages of life (NeLLi) - Anholt_01485 metaG (SPAdes) (version 2) | ecosystem: Environmental > Aquatic > Marine > Oceanic...
AAGCCAAGCTCGCCTTTCGGTGCCTCAATATGCGCATAGGCTTCCCCTATCGGCGGGTGAATCAGGTATGGCACCTTACTCTTCACCGCACCCGAGGGTATTTGCTTCATGGCTTGCTTTATGATACATACGCTCTGCCGCATCTCCTCAATTCTTACCCGGTAGCGGTCATAGCAGTCACCAGCGATACCAGTGGGGATATCGAATTCAAAGCGGTCATAGATGGAGTATGGGTCTGCCTTGCGAATATCCCACTTGACACCACTAGCCCGAAGCACCGGACCACTGGCAGAAATATTAATGGCTAGCTCTTCAGGCAGGATGCCAACACCCTTGGCGCGAGCTAGCAGTATCTCGTTCTCCTTAAGGAGCTGGTCATATTCATCAATAAAACCAGGCATCTGACTGACAAACTTATCCAGAGCCGGTAGAAATTCATCGGGAATATCCTGGTTAAAGCCACCAACCCGCATATAGTTATAGAGTAACCGCTGACCACTGACCATCTCAAACAGGTCTATAATCTTCTCTCTTTCGCGGAACATGTATAGGAAAGGAGTGAAAAAGGCACCGCAGTCATTCAAGAAAGCACCAACGGCTATCAGGTGGCTGGCGATGCGTTGTAGCTCAGCTAGTATAACCCGCAGGTATTCAGCTCGCTCGGGAACAGAAATCCCCGCCAGCTTTTCCACGGCTAAAACATAGGCTAGATTATTGCTCATTGAGGCTAGATAGTCTAGCCGGTCAGTTAGCGGAATAACCCCGGTATAGGTTCGCTCCTCAGCCAGCTTCTCAACCCCACGATGCAGATAGCCGAAAACTGGCTCAATATCGACAATGACTTCACCGTCAAGGGTCGCCCTCATCCGGAATACCCCGTGTGTGCTCGGATGCACCGGACCTATATTGAGAACAAAGGGTTCAGTTTTAAGTACCACCTATGGATGCTCCTTATAGATAATCCTTGCGCAAAGGGTGTCCCTTAAATCCTTGCCAGAGGACAATGCGCTTCAAATTTGGGTGTCCAACGAAACTTATGCCTATAAGGTCGTAAATTTCCCGCTCCTGAAAATCAGCTCCTCGCCACAGACTAACCACTGAAGGAAGTGTGGGCTTAGCTCGGTCGTAACAGCGGGTCTTTAACACCAGGCTGTGGTTATGCTGCAGCGAGGTTAGTTGGTAAATCAGCTCAAAGTAGTCATAATAGTCAACAGCAGTAATACCAGTAAGATAATCAAAGTCAAGCCCTTGACTGCTCTTGAGGTATTGAGCCACCTCAAAAAGGAACTCACTTTTGGCCATCACTGCCTGGTCACTTGCCTCAGAAACAGCCTCAGGAAAACGTTCTGCTATCTGCTTAGCTATTTCTGAGCCTGATAAAGAAACGGTCATCACCTTTTCCTTAATTATTTGCCTTCGCCAGGTATCTCTATCTTGTTCTTAGGGAAGGTAATCTTATATCGGTATGCTTCTTAGATATTTTGTGATGTAGCATTCTTATGCCATAAATCAAGGCTTCAGGACGGGGTGGGCAGCCGGGAACATAGACATCCACCGGGATTATACGGTTGTATCCTGGAACCACGGCGTAAGACGAGCGGAAAATACCGCCACTGATACCACAAGCGCCCATAGCAATCACCCATTTCGGCTCAGCCATCTGGTCATAGATTCGTCTTACCTGGGGTGCCATCTTCCAGGTCAGCGTGCCGGCGGTAATCATCAGGTCAGCCTGACGGGGTGAGGCACGCAGGATTTCCATCCCAAAGCGGGCGAGGTCAAAGCGGGAGGCGTTGGCAGCAATCAGCTCGAAGGCACAACAGGCGGGGAAACAAATCGCTGGCCACAGTGAAGAGCGCCGTGCCCAGTTCAATATGGCGTCCACTGAAGTCAGCAATATATTTCGGCGCAATTCTTCATCCAGCCATTTATCTGGGTCGGGAAATGGCTGCTGGCTGTGTGCCTTCAAGGCCTCTATTTGTTCACTCTCAGCCCTATCCAGTTCGGTATCAGAATAGATATATTCTTTGGCTTCGCCTATTTCCATTCCAGAACTCTCTTTCTCCAGGCATATATATAGCCAACAACAATAATACAAATGAAAACAACTATAACTATCAGACCTAGATATCCCACTCGCCTGAGGTCAACTGCCCACGGATAGATAAAGACAACCAGGACATCAAGGGCGATAAACATCAGGGCATAAAAGTAATAGCGAAAGTTAAATTGTACCCATGACTTACCTATGGTTTCCATGCCACATTCAAAGGTAGAGCTCTTAATGGGATTAGGTTTTTGGGGAATAATCTTGAGGAATCTAAGAGTAACGGGAAGAAGGAGGGTAGTAACGGCAAAAAGAATAGCGACTAGGAGGAATAGCCCGATGTATCCGTAGTTTGTCAGCAAGTCATCCCCCTTTATTCAAAGTGCATCGGCAAAGTATATCACGACTAACAACCCTGAGGCAAGAGGATTTGGCGGCTAATATTGACCATCGTGTTAAAAACTTATCTAGAATTAACCGCGATAATATCCGCAGCCAGAGTGCGGGGAACAGTTAAACCCCGTAGCTTAGGCGAGCCACCAAATGCACAGGTAATCTATACTTTGCCATCCTGGCTTGGGTGACACCTATATCATAGGGAACGCGGTTGTGCGTAACAGTTCTGGTTTCGCTGTCATAGATGGCATAGCTAGCTCGGGGGTCGCCATCTCGGGGCTGTCCGACACCACCAGGATTAATAATCAGTCGGGTTTTCGCCAGCGTGAGGGTGGTGTCAGCCTGGAAGGCGTTAAGGGAACAAGCTCCGGCTTCATCATACTCAAATATTAGTGGCACATGCGAATGCCCCACCAGGCAAAACTGTGACTGGAAGTAAGCAAAATTTTCCCTGGCGCTGCTGGTTGACAGCAGATATTCCCAGATAGGTTCCCTTGGGCTACCGTGCACTAGGGTAAAATTATCCCTCTGAATAACTAGCGGTAAACTGTCAAGATAGTCTATATCCTCTGGGCTCAATTGTTGAGTTGTCCAGTGACAGGCAGCAGCTGCGTCAGGGTTAAAATCGGAGGTATCTATCTTACCTATCGCCGCCCAGTCATGATTTCCAGCGATACAGGCATGACTGTAGTGGCGTAAAAGCGCAATACACTGGTGCGGGTCAGGTCCATAGCCAACTACGTCTCCCAAGCACCACACCTCCTCTACCCCTCCCCGGCGCTTAATGTCATCCAGCACCGCAGTAAAGGCAGCTAAATTGGCGTGAATATCGGCAATGATTGCGTAGCGCATCACGCTAAACAATATAACAGCTTTTACCAAGTATGGCTAGGGTACTTATTTCAAGAGAAGCTTGAAGGGGGTGAGGTTAGCAAAATTCTCCTATGGCTATTTTGTGCTCTGAACTATGGGCATGCTATAATTTGCCTTGAAGCTCTCCTAGCCAGGGGAATTTTGAAGAGAATTCCTATTATCAGCTAGGCTAGCTATTAAATTAAATAAGGATTAAGATGCTCCAAGGCTTGTGGGGGAAATTGTTTATTGTAGTCACAGTGCTGCTGGTGATTTCTATTATCCTTGGCGGCAGTTTGTGGCACCAATTGAATACCACTAAGATGCAACTAAACGACACCCAGGCACAATTGAATACCATCCAGCCAGAGATGGACAGCCTTAAAGCTGAACAGGGTCGGATGCTTAGCGACTACGCCAACTTGAAAAAACAAATAGACCTGCGATTAGGTATTGGACAAGATGCTCAGGGGTTTATTACTCCGGATGACCCGATAATTTCAGCTAAGGTGCAGGAAATTACTGAGGGCTATTCCGAGGAGACAGATGAATTTTGGAGAGACTATAAACGTCTGTTTCAGTGGGTAGTAAAGAATATTGAATACAGTTTAGATAGTCCTACGCCTCTCCTCCCTGAATCTATAGGCGGAACCTTGGAATGGGTAAACGACTTCTGGCGGTTACCAATTGAGACCATAAGAGACGAGACGGGAGACTGTGAGGACATAGCAGTACTGCTAACCAGTATGCTGCTGAATTACAATCAGCGAAAGTTTGACGTCTGGATAATCGGGATTCGGACCTTTGGTTCCGTACCCAAAGGTCATGTTGCCGTTGCCATCCCTATTGAGAATCGTCGGCTTACCATTCTTGACCCAGCATCCCGGTATTATACTCCTTTCCTTACCATGGGGGGTGTTATCGGAAGTCTAGAGGTTACGCCAGCTATTGATGACTGGTTGGCTCGTTTGGAGGAAGAAATGCGCCATGCTCAAGTATACGTCGTGTTTTCTGAGGATTTTTACCAGGAGTTTTCCACTAACGAAGAATTTATAGATTGGATGTACAGACTTTAAGCCAAGAAGTGTCACCTTCCATTAAAAGACAGCTAGTCTTAACAAGCTTCCCTCTAATCTTTTAGACCCTAACACCAAGTTGTTACTCAATATAGAGCATGCTATAATCAATCCTACGATGAAGGTTTCAGAGCTAGGAGAATTTGGGCTGATTAACCTCCTGGCTGAATTGGTTAATGATTCGCGGGACAAACAGTTCTCATCGTGGCAACAGCTTATTATTGGTATTGGTGATGATGCTGCTGCCTGGCAGGGTGATGCTTCAACCCAACTAGCCACCGTTGATTCCCTTATTCAGGATGTCCACTTTTCTTTAGGTGTCACTTCTTGGAAAGACCTGGGCTGGAAGGCAATGGCGACTAACCTGAGTGACATTGCGGCTATGGGTGGCATACCCAAGTATGCACTGGTATCGTTAGCTTTGCCCGGCTATACTGAAGTTGATGCTGTTATTACCCTCTACCAAGGGATGATTGAGCTGGCACAACAGTTTGAAGTAGCCATAGTTGGTGGGGATGTCAATCGTGCCTCTTTGGTGGTGATTACTGTTACTATTCTCGGTAGTATTGGGAACCGGGATAGCCGTATACTTACCCGCTCAGCAGCGGTACCCGGCGAGCAGATAGCAGTTACTGGTTACCTTGGAACAGCTGCTGCTGGCTTGGAGATGCTCACTAAGGAGCTTCAATTTGCTCCTGAAGCTACTGCTTGTTTAGCTAGAGCATTCCAACACCCTCTTCCTCGAATAGCTGAAGGGCGACTACTGATAAAGCACGGGGTGAAGACGGCTATAGATATTAGTGATGGACTGATTTCGGACTTAGGCCATGTCTGTGAGGCTAGCCAAGTTAGTGCCCGAATAGAAGTTGACCGTGTACCCATTGAGCCTGAAGTCAGAGCGAACTTCAGTGATAAATCTCTGGAGCTGGCACTAGCCGGTGGGGAAGACTATGAACTATTATTTACTGGAAGCCCTGAGGTTGTTGCTCAGGTCAAAGAGGCAGCCTCTTGCCCAATAACAGTTATTGGTGAAATCGTAGCTGATAAAAGAGGTGAAGTAACCTTAGTTGACCGCCAGGGTAATCCCTTTCATCTCGACAAAACAGGGTGGGAGCACTTTGCTACCGGGTGAAGCTGAGCCACTAAATTTATCTCAAGAAATGGGTCTGGAGATTCTTTATCGGGGGGAGTTTAAGAGGGGCTTCGCCCCTCTTTGCAAAAACCCTCTCCCTCTCCTTTGAAGGAGAGGGAGAATAAAGGGGGTGAGGGTAGAGATGAGAAAAGGATTATGGTTAGTAGTATGTTTGTTGGTGATAATCACTCTCCTTGCGGGTAGCTGCGGTAGACAACCTAGTGAGCAGCCCACTCAGCAGCCCAGTGAACTGCCCACTGAACAGCCTACTGAGCAACCCACTACGGAGCCTAGCCAAAAGCCTACTGAACCGCCCGAAGGCATGGAGAGTCCACGGGAACTGACAGACAGTGAGAAGGCGAAAGTGATTGAGATAGCACTTAATGATCCCGAGGTGTCAGAGTGGCTGGAAAAGGAAAGCGAATATAGGATACGAATATCGAGCTGGCATGCTATAGTTTGGAAGAGTTCAGGTGACGGGTATTCTGAATGGCGTACCTTTCCGTATTATGATGTAGAGACTAACCCAAATTATAAATTAGTGCCAGAATCGGCGAGATGGTATCCGGGACTCACGATTACTGTTGGAGAATGGATGATTATGGGTTTGCAGCTTGTCGTTGACCTAGACAGGGAAACCGTAATAATGTCTTTTGGACCACGTCCCTCTCCGGGGTCACCTGGCCGTTTCCAGAAAAAGGAACCTAGAGTGGGCATTATGGTTGAATCCGATACCGTTGAGGTTGGTTCTTCTCTCCTAGTCTCGGGCTCAAACTTCAAACCCAATCAGAAGGTCTGGATTGAAATTGAATTCCGGGGAAGATATGGGCTTCAAGTATATTGTGAGGCTGATGAAGACGGCTCAATTCACCCGATAATTGAAGTTCCTCCCAATACAGCGCCGGGCGATTATGGGGTCAAGATTTATACAGGTGAGCATATTCATGACAGGCAGTTGCTAACTACTCTCCTCATCCATATCCAATAGCAAGGGGTAACAATGTTGGGGGTTACTATCATACTTGGCCCTTTCCTACTCTGAAGGAGAGGGAGATAAAGGGGGTGAGGTTGATAAAAAACATAGATATGAACTGTCTTGAGTTAACTAGCCATAGTCCGGAGCAGACCCAGAAGTTCGGAGTTAGTCTTGGCGAGTTAGCGCTGCCCGGTGACATTTTTCTCCTGGTCGGAGAATTAGGGACAGGAAAGACCTGCCTTACTCAGGGTATCGCCTGGGGACTAGGTATTAAAGAATACGCTGTCAGCCCCTCCTTTGTTTTGGTTAGGGAACTTTATGGTCGGCTGCCTTTATATCACATAGACCTGTACCGGCTTGACCACATAGAGGAAATTACCGAATTGGGTTTGGATGACTATCTATATGGCAAAGGTGTCTGTGTTGTGGAGTGGGCAGAAAAGGGACTAGCTGCGCTGCCAGCAGAGCACTTGCTAATTGAGATAAGCTACATTTCTGATACCGAGCGCCACTTTCAGCTCAAGCCTAGTGGTCAACGCTACCAGGAAATAACTAGCCAGCTGAAATCCGTTAACTGATAGAGAGTGTAAATGCTTTTGGCAATAGATACGTCAACCGATACTGCTAGCCTGGCTCTGGTTCAGGATAGTCAAGTGCTGGCGGAACTAACCTGGTGCTGTGGGCAAAACCATACTGTTGAGTTACTACCTCAACTGGTTCGCTTGTTAAATCAGACCAAGTTAAGTCTTCAATCCCTCAACGGTGTTATCGTCGCCAAGGGACCAGGCAGCTTTAATGGATTACGGGTGGGGATTAGCACTGCTAAGGGGCTAGCTTTTAGTCTGGGAATCCCAATAGTCGGCATCAGCACTCTAGAAGTAGCTGCCTACCAGCATGCCGAAACTGGTTTGCCCGTCTGCCCAATATTTAATGCCGGCAGAGGAGAGATTGCTACCGCCATATACCAGAAGAAATACCATAAATGGCTTAGACTTGCTGCCGAGCACATAACCACTGTTGATGCTCTGTGCTCGCAGATAACCACCAAAACTATATTTTGTGGGGAATTTACGCCATTTATTGCTACCCAGCTAAGAGAACAGCTCAGGCGAAGAGCCATAATACCACCTCCAGCTACTAGACTACGGCGAGCCAGTTTTTTAGCTGAACTAGGGCAACAACAGTTAGCAGCTGGTAATTATGACAACTCAGCCACTTTACAGCCACTATACCTCAGGCGTCCAGCAATTACTAAACCCAGGCACCGAATAGAATGGAGGTAAAAATGGCAGCTTGGCAACAAATGGTGAGTGGGGAATACGGTACGTGTTTTGGCTGTGGACAGACTAATCCTATCGGGTTGAAACTGAGTTTCAAGTGGGATGGCAAAACAGCCAAGGCGGAATTTACTCCAACAGAGCTATATCAAGGCTGGCAAGGCGTTGTCCACGGAGGTATTATTGCCGTTATGCTTGACGAGGCGGCAGGTTGGGCCATGCTGTTTGAAGGTATGAACCCCGTCACCACCAAAATGGAGACACGGTTTAGACATCCAGCCTTAATAGATGAGCCCTTGATTATTACCGGGTCTATAACCAAAAAGACCGGAAAACTGGTTGAAGCCAAAGCAGCTATAACCTCCAGAGATGGTACCTTAATAGCTGAATGCATATCCACATACCTTGGCATAAAAGCAGACGAGATAACCAATGTTAACCAGCAAGGATAAGGCAGTCATCTGGGATATGGATGGGGTAGTTGCTGATACTGCTCCCTATCACTTCAAGGCGTGGCAACAGGTTTTCAAGAAGCGGGGAGTTGAATTTACCGAGGCTGATTTCAGGCGTAACTTTGGTCGGAGAAATGACACTATAATCAGAGATATTCTCGGCGAAAGCTTATCGCAGAGTGAAGTAGATGCTATTGTTAGTGAGAAAGAGGAGGGCTTTCGCAACAGGGTAAGGCACAACATAAAGCCGCTACCCGGAGCAATAGAACTAATAAAATCGCTTAGGGAACACGGCTTCAGTATAGCCCTGGCTTCGTCAGCCCCGATAGAGAATATACGGCTGGTTCTTAAAGGTCTAGGTATAAGCAACTACTTCCAGGCCGTTGTCTGGGGTAGGGAGGTTAAGGAGGGCAAACCCAGTCCTCAGGGCTTCCTGCTAGCGGCTAAGAAATTGGGGGTGGCACCAGAGAGCTGCATCGTGATTGAGGACGCGGTAGCTGGTGTTACCGCTGCCAAAAGAGCCGGGATGCGCTGCCTGGCGGTCACTAATACCCACCCCAGGATGAGCCTGATGGAGGCTGACCTGGTAGTTGACACGCTGGAAGCGGTAACCGTGGATGACCTGGAGCAGACTCTTGAACCCTCAAGGGAAGCTTGAAGGAGAAAAATACCAGAGGAGAGTCAAAGAGAGGCGAAGCCTCTCTTATGTAACCAATCCCCCTTATCAAGGGGAAGGGGGACAAAGAGGGATGGGGTTGCCAAGTAACATAAAGAGGTGAGGTTGATAATGTCTCTCAATGGCGCTTTGAGAGCAGGCTGTGCTACCATAGATAAGCGTCTTCAAAAAAGATAGGTTGACAATGACCAACTTATTAAAGGGAGCTTAAAAATGGAACGGTCTTTAGTTCTTATCAAGCCTGATGCCATGCAGAGAGATTTAGCTGGCACTATTATTACTCGTTTAGAGGGGCAAGGACTCAAGATGGTGGCTATTAAGATGCTTCACCTGGATAAAGCACTAGCCCAACAACTTTACGCTATTCACAGAGATAAGCGTTTCTTTGACGATTTGGTGAATTACATTAGCTCTACCCCGATAATTGCCATTGTCTTTGCGGGGGAAAAGGCGGTAGAGGTGATCAGAAGGACGATGGGAGCCACTGACCCGGTTAAGGCTGAAGCCGGAACTATCAGGGGCGATTTTGGTCTGGATATAGGACGTAATTCGGTTCATGGCTCTGATTCGGCAGAGACTGCGGAAAAGGAAGTCAAACTGTTTTTCGCCGAGAGTGAGATTTGCACTTGAAGACCACAGCGAACGAATTCAATAGATTGGAACTGTAACTGTTCGGTTATATGAACCAGACTATTGGATTCTGATTATAGGTGTAGCCCGGCTCCACAGCTTGTCCAGTTGGTAGTATTCCCGCTCAAGGGGAGCAAAGATGTGCACAATAACATTGCCGAAATCAAGCAGGAGCCACCCTGAGTTCACCGTACCTTCATGGTGGTTAGGTAGAATACCCTCCTTCTTTAGTGTGTGCCCAACCTCATCATAAATAGCCTGCATCTGCCTCTCGCTATCACCGCTACATATCACAAAGTAATCGGCAAAGCTGCATACCCCCTGGGCATCCAGCAGCACAATATCAGCTGCCTGCTTATCACTGGCGGCTTCTACTGCCTTGCGGGCTACTTCTATCGCTTCCAGACCTTAAACCCTCGTGTAGTGTTCAATCTCATTATACCATCATAATTACATTAACTCTATGTTACTGGATAAAACTTTTTCATCGTTTTTTCTCTGAATGGGATGGACTCTTGTCAAAGAGCAGAAAAAGGCTTGGATTCTCCAGAGACTAAAGACAATGTTTTATGTTAAAATTCTGAATAGGTGAAGATAAAGTGATTGCCATAGTTGATTATGGTGCCGGCACTCTGGAAGACCTTTATCAGGCTCTGGTTTTAGGCAAGGCGGATGCTGTTCTGGCTGCCAGCATCTTCCATTATGGGATTCATACGATTCGGGAAACTAAGGAATACCTGGCAAAACGGGGAATACCGATACGAATCTAAGGGGGAAAGACTATTTGCTCTCCCGATTGGTGATGCGGTGAGCTCAGGACTGGTGAGGAAGGCGAGAACACTATATAATAAGGCGAGAACGCTGTATAAAAGGGAGGTTTAAAAGATGGGGAGTAGAAGCAGAGAAGAAGGCAAAGAATATGTCCTCAAGATGGCCAAAGAGCATGGTGTGAAGTTCATCAGGCTGTGGTTTACTGATATCCTGGGGTTCCTAAAGAGCTTTGCCATTACCGTTGAGGAATTGGAAGGTGCTCTGGAAGAGGGAATGGGTTTTGATGGCTCCTCAATTGAAGGGTTTGCCCGTATTGATGAAAGCGATATGGTGGCTCTTCCCGACCCTGATACCTTCCAGCTGCTCCCCTGGGGACCCCAAGAGCACCATACCGTAGCCCGAATGTTTTGCGACATTTTGAAACCCGGTGGTGAGCCTTTTGAGGGCGACCCCAGGTATGTCCTGAAGAAAAACCTGAAACGAGCAGCCGACATGGGCTACACCTTCTATGTGGGGCCGGAGCTGGAGTACTTCTACTTTCAGGACTCCAAGGGAACTGAGCCTCTGGATCAAGGAGGCTACTTTGATATGACCCCCCGGGACGCTGCCACTGACCTGAGGAGAGAAACAGTGCTCATCCTGGAGGAGATGGGCATCGGCGTTGAGTATTCTCACCACGAGGTTGCTGCCAGCCAGCACGAGATAGACATGAGGTATACTGATGCCCTGACCATGGCTGACAACGTGATGACCTACCGCCTGGTGGTGAAAGAGGTTGCTCTAAGGTACGGGGTCTATGCCACCTTCATGCCCAAGCCGGTTTTCGGCATCAACGGGAGCGGCATGCATGTCCACCAGTCACTGTTCAAGGGTGACCGCAACGCCTTCTTTGACAAAGATGATAAGTATCACCTTTCCAAGATAGCCAGGTGCTATATAGCCGGACTACTCAAGAATGCTCCCGAAATCACGTCTGTTACCAATCAGTGGATTAATTCCTATAAGCGGCTGGTCCCTGGTTACGAGGCACCGGTGTACCTCTCCTGGGCGCGGCGGAACCGCTCCGACCTAATCCGAGTCCCCGAGTATAGGCCAGGCAGGGAAAAGGCCACCAGGATAGAGTTCAGGTCTCCTGACCCCGCCTGCAATCCCTATCTTACCTTCAGCGTGATGCTGGCTGCTGGGCTGGAAGGAATTGAGAAGGAATACGAAGTTCCCGACCCGGTGGAGGAAAACGTGTATGAGATGTCTGAAGGGGAGAGAAGGAGGAGGGGGATAGAAACTTTGCCGGCCAGCCTTCTTGAGGCTATCTTACTCACCGAAAAGAGTGAGGTGGTGCGAAGAGCCCTTGGCGACCATCTTTTTGATGCTTTCATCAAGAACAAGAAGATAGAGTGGGACCAATACCGGACTCAGGTAACCGACTACGAGCTTAACAGGTACCTGCCGGTATTGTGAAAAGAAGATTCTGGAAGCTATTGCCGTTAATGCCTTGGGAGCATCAGATTAAGCCGCACACCTCTACTTTTTGGGGAGAAGATGCTTAAAGTGAGGGAACACATCCTCCGTGTGGGGGAAATACATCGCTTGGATAAAGTGTCTCTCAAAATCTGGTTCCACAGTTAATTCTACATACTCCACCTGTCTTGCCTTTTCATCGGCTTCTACTCGCTTGTCCACATTGAGGAGGGCTATCCGGGCTCCATCACCGGCAGCATTACCTACAGCATAAACGTTCTCTAAAGCACAGTCGGGGAAAAGCCCTATCGTCGCCGCTGATTCCTGGTTGATGTAGCTGCCGAAAGCACCAGCCAGAATAACCTTATCCAATTTCTCCACACCCAAACAACGCATGATAACCTTGGCTCCAGCATACATGGCCGCCTTGGCTAGTTGTATGTCCCTCACATCTTTCTGGCAAACTACAATATCTCGGCCAATAGAGGTTTCGTCTGCCCATGCAATGACGAACTCTGGCCCATTCTCAGTAGTGCGCAAGCGACGAGTTGGTAAATCAGTCCTAAAACGACCGGTTCGGTCTATAATACCGGTTACGAACAATTGGGAGGCGACATCAATTATTCCTGAGCCGCAGATGCCCTGGGCTCCCACATCCTCCAAATCCGTATTCCAGTCTTCCTTGCCGATAACCTTGAAGCGCACCTCCCTGGTAGTTGGGTTTATCTCTATCTTCTCAATAGCCCCCGGAGCGGCGCGCATTCCGTATTTTATCTTGGCCCCCTCAAAAGCTGGGCCAGTGGCGCAGGAGCAGGATATGAGCTTGTCCCGGTTGCCCAAGATTAACTCGCCATTGGTGCCGATATCGATGAGTAGCACTAGGTCATCCTGATTGTAGGGCTCCTCGGCGATGAGCACTCCTACATTATCAGCCCCGACGAAGCCAGCCTCGATGGGAAGGATATGAACATAAGCCCCCGGCGATATCCTAAGCCCTAGGTCGCGGGCTTTAACATCCAGGGAGTGGTGTATACTCGGGGGAAAGGGAACCTTGCCAATATATTGAGGGTCGATATTCAGGAAGATATGGTGCATACAAGTATTACCGACGATGGTCATGTCAACGATGTCCTGGCGCCTGATGCCTGCCTGAGTTGTGGCTCGCCCGGCGATTTGATTGAGACTCTTGATGATTGCCTGGTGCAGGCTCTCTAATCCGTCCTTTTTGGTCATGGCATAAGTAATGCGAGACAGCACATCTTCACCGTAAACCACCTGCGGATTCATCATGGAACTGGTGGTTACCATCTTGCCACTGGTGAGGTCACAAAGGTATCCAGCCACGGTGGTGGTGCCTATATCCACTGCTAAACCATAGCCTCTATCCACAAGTCCAGGTTCTAGCTTGATAACCTCTCTATTCATCCATACCGATGCGGTTACCTGCCAATTTCCCTGGCGTACTACCTTCTGCAAGCTCAGTAGCACCTGATAGTCAATGGTTACATTGCTCAGGTCAAACTTTTTTCTAAGTTCAGCCTGTAAACGCTCCCAGTCGCCCAAAGTGTCATGTAAAGTTGCCGGGGTCATTTCCACATAGTATTTTCTCACAGATGGCTTCAGCTTGATGGCTATCTCTCTGACCGCCTTGCGCACGACCTGTTCACCCAGCCGGCTCTCCTCAGGGACAAAGACTACCACGTTACCATGGATGCGAGCCTGACAAGCCAGCCGGTAGCCATCATGCTGTTCCTGTAAGCTCAACAAATCCTCCTCTGCCTCCCTTATTGGGGAGAGGGATTCCATCTGTGATTCCACGCCATATTTCTCAAAAAACCCTTTTTCTATCCTAACCTTACACTTGCCGCAGGTAGCCTTTTCACCACAGATGCCTTCTATGTCTACACCTAGTTCCCGGGAGGCCTCCGTGATGGTCTTACCCCCAGTGATACGGCCTCTGTGGCCCGATGGCTCAAAGATGATGGTATACTCTTGCGCCTGACCTTCTGGCATAATTCCTCTCCTTCTATTTGTCTCTCTAATCTTACCAGAAAGCTTAAGAAAATTCTTCTTCCGCTGGGGTATACCCTTGGCTTACCCCCTTGGAATTAGAGACGCCCCAGCATCAGTAGTGCCCGATAGATTTATGCTACAATACGAATTATGGGTGAGCAATGGCATAATCTTAGCCCGGATGAAGCATTATTGGCGCTTAATTCCAGGCGGTCTGGACTCGCTGAGACCGAGACCAAAAGACGGTTACTTCAATACGGTCCTAATGAGTTAAAAGGCAGGAAGAAAACCCCACCAGTATTGGTTTTCCTGAGACAGTTCCTCAGCCCTCTGATATATATACTTCTCGCTGCAGTCATCGTTTCCGTTATTGTGGAGCACTTCATGGATGCGGCGGTAATAATGGGGGTGCTGCTACTCAATGCTGTTATTGGTTTTGTCCAGGAGAGACGAGCCGAGAGCGCTATGGAGGCGCTAATTCAGATGGCAGCGCCTCGGGCAAGGGTAAGGCGTGATGGCAATGTTAAGCAGATACCAGCCAGAGAAATAGTACCCGGGGATATATTGCTTCTTGAAACCGGTGATAAAGTACCAGCTGATGCCAGACTGATAGAGGTGTCTAACTTGAAGGTGAACGAAGCCACCCTCACTGGCGAATCAATGGCGGTAGAAAAGCATACCAAGGCAATCAGTGGAGCAGTACCGGTGGCTGAAAGAAAGAATCTGGTGTATATGGGCACCATCGTTACCTATGGCAGAACCACAGCTATGGCGGTGAGAACTGGCATGTCGACTGAGATAGGCAAAATTGCTACCGCCATTCAGGAAATAAAGCCAGAGAAGACGCCTCTCCAGAGAAGTGTCAGTAAGCTAAGCCGGTATATCATTGGCCTTTTTCTAGGAATCTTGAGTTTACTGGTGGCTGTCGGGATACTGAAGGGGCTAGGGTGGCTGGAGATGTTTTTATTAGCTGTGGCGGCCGCTGTTTCTGCCATACCGGAAGGGCTACCAGCGGTGTTGACTGTTGTTCTAGCCGTGGGCATGCGGATAATGGCACGGCGTAATGCTATCATTCGCAAGTTGGTGGCAGTGGAAACCCTGGGGTCAGCTACCGTCATTTGCTCGGATAAAACGGGAACCCTCACCTTAAACGAGATGACGGTGCAACGGCTCTATGTTGATGGTCAGTGGATTGAGGTAACTGGTGAAGGCTACGAGCCGTGGGGGGAACTTCGTAGGAATGGACAGAGAGTCAACCCGGGAAGTGAAGAAGCGCTAACTTTGCACCTGAGAATAGGCGCCCTGTGTAATGATGCCCTGCTGACATGTGAGCAGGAGTTCTGCAGCATTTATGGAGACCCAACTGAAGGTGCTCTGGTAGTAGCTGCTGCCAAGGCAGGGATGAATAAGGAAAAATTAGAGAAGGCCTTTCCTCGACTGGACGAAATCCCTTTCCAGAGTGAGAAGCAGTATATGGCTACCCTTCACCCGCGAGATGGGGGTCGGGTAGTCTATGTGAAGGGTTCAGTTGAAAGACTCCTCTCCCTGAGTAAGTATCACCTGAAGGGGAGCGCAATTGTCCCATTGGAGGAAGCCGATACCCAGGCTATTATGCAAGCCAACATTTCTATGGCCAGAGAAGCAATGAGAGTCATCGCTACTGCCTATGTTAACCTTCCCCTCGAATCCAAAGAGCTGGAAGACGAGGATATCAGGGGCAACCTGGTTTTTGTCGGTCTGGCGGGAATGGCTGACCCACCTCGTGAGGAAGCCAAAGAGGCAGTGAAGTTATGCAAGCAGGCTGGCATTAAAGTAGTGATGATTACCGGTGACCACAAGGTGACGGCTGAGTCTATTGCTGGTCAGCTAGATTTACCACCGGGAGAAGCCATAACCGGTGCTGAGCTTCAGGCTATGAGTGATGAGGAATTATCACGGCAGGTAGAGGGTATCTCAGTTTTTGCCCGCATTGAACCATTGCACAAGCTGAGAATAGTTAACGCACTCAAAAACCACGGGCATGTTGTCGCTATGACCGGGGATGGGGTTAACGATGCTCCGGCTCTCAAGGCAGCTAATATTGGTATCGCCATGGGTATCACTGGTACCGATGTAGCTAAAGAAGCCAGTGATATGGTGCTGGCAGATGATAATTTTGCCTCAGTGGTGGCAGCCGTGGATGAAGGTCGGGCAATTTTTAACCGATTACGCAACGTGATTTTTTTCTTACTGAGCACGAATCTGGGTGAGCTACTGGCACTGATACTCTCTATCCTGTTCATTGGTAAAGCACCCCTGCTGGCGGTGCAGATTCTCTGGGTTAACGTGGTTACTGATACGGCGGTGGCTATCCCCCTGGGGCTCGAGCCAAAATTTGGTGATGAACTCAAACAGCCCCCTCGCCATCCCAAAGTAGGTCTTATTTTCCCGGGGCTGCTCCTTCGTATTGGTTTTCTGGCTATACTGATGAGTGTCGGCATATTCTTGATTTTCAACTGGGCTCAAGCCAGAGTAAGTCTGGAGGAAGCTCGCACCCTCGCCTTTTGTTCTATGGTTGCCTTTGAATGGTTCCGCGCCTTTAACGCTCGCTCTGATGAGCATACTTTATTCAGGTTGGGCATTTTCCGTAATCGCTGGCTGGTTATGTCTATCCTGATAGCCATTATCTTGCAATTAGCCGTCATCTATGTGCCCTTCCTGCAGGTGGCTTTCAACACGGTACCCTTGGGTATTGATAAGTGGGGTATTGCTATCCTGGCTGGCGGTAGTCTGTTTGCTATTGAGGAGATTCGTAAGGTCTTATTCCCTAGGCTCTTTACTTTAGGGAAATGGAGGCCATTATAAAAAGGCTACCAAAAAGGAGACGATGTGTCACCGGGGTACTGGACAAGGATAGAGGCTTGAAAAATGCGGACAATTTTGTTAAAATCAACGCTAAAATCAAGAGGGTATATTGAGACCACTTTCTCAAGTCCTCTAGTTCGTGCGGCAATAGCAACCAGGCTAGTGCATACCGAGACGCTTGTTGCAATTGGATGTAAGTATAGTCCCAGTCCACTAATATAAGGAAAAGGAGGTTAAATATGGGAGTTTACGAACGTTTAGGAGTGCGCCCAATCATTAATGTGCGTGGCACAAATACTCGCCTTGGCGGTGCCCAAATGGAACAGGCGGCAATAGAAGCTATGGCTGAAGCAGCTCAGGAAGCAGTGCCTTTGGAGGAGCTTCAAGCTGCGGCCAGTAATATTATAGCTAAGATAACTGGTGCCGAGGCAGGTTATGTTACCTCGGGAGCATCAGCCGCTCTTACCTTGGGTACGGCTGCTTGTTTGACTGGCCTTGATGTAGCTCGGATGAATCGCTTGCCCCACACTAATGGTATGCCCAATGAGGTTCTTATGGCTCGGCATCAGGTAAGTGGCTATGACCATGCTATTTCGGCTGCCGGCGCCAAGATAGTGGAGGTGGGTATGCCAAATGATACCACCCCACCTATGGAGGTTCATATCACTGAAGCCTGGGAGTTTGAGGCGTCTATTACAGAAAATACGGTAGCCATCGCTTACGCTGCCCGTCCTGGGGGTCACCCACCTTTAGAAGAGGTTATTGATATTGGTAAGCGGTACCATATACCGGTGCTTCTTGATGCGGCCGCTCAAGTGCCGCCAGTAGAAAACCTGCGCAAGTTTATTGACATGGGAGCTGACTTGGTTGCTTTTAGCGGTGGCAAAGGCATTAGGGGTCCACAGGCTAGTGGCATCTTATGCGGACGTCGTGACTTGATTGCGGCTGCGGCTTTGCAAAACCTGGATATGGCTGCGATTGCCTTTGATACATGGAATCCACCCCCGTCCTTCATTCCTAAAGAAAAGCTGCGAGGTGTACCGCAACATGGCATCGGTCGGAGTATGAAGGTGACCAAGGAGGCAATTGTAGGCTTACTTGCCGCTCTTCAGCTCTTCACTGAGGAGAAAGTTTCGAGGGATTTGAAACGAAGTCGGTCATTTTTGGAACAAATTGCTCAACCTCTTCAAGGAGTGCCTGGAGTGGAGATGGAATGGACTGAATATGTTTCTGGGGGAGAGCCTATGCTGGTGGTGAAGCTGGACGAGGTGAAGCTGGGGCGAAGTGCTGCTGAAGTATCACAAAGGTTACAGAGCGGTGCCCCCCCAATCTATGTTAGAGAATCGTATTTACGGCAGGGTGTGTTGATTATCTACGCGGGCAACTTGAACGAAGAACGGACAAAGATAGTGGAGCAACGCTTGTATTCGGAAATTACCAAAAAATAAGAAGTCGAAGGCAAAGGATTAACATTGTTAGCAAGAGGAGCGAGGTTTAAAACCTCGCTCCTTCTTTATCTGTTGTCTACAGCTATGTCCTTACTTAGTAGCCGACGCTTGCCCAACCACGGTCGGCTTGTTCCCTACCTGGTCCCATAATGGGATAACGTCGTACCGGTGGTAGAGCATACTTTACCCATAATTCATGCCAGCCGTAGAGGGTGCGCACGTAAAATTCAAGTGGTGCTGGTTTATTATCAGCCAGGGCGGAACCAGGCTCAACCATCCATTCTTTGGGTCGGGGAATAACACCATGAGCCATAAGGTAATCCCACCCACTTAGGGTAGATTTCACCGCCTCGTCGATAGTCTTGAATCCATAGGGCTGGCACATCTCAACTCCCCAAACAAAGCAGGGACTAACATTCCCTTGACCGAATATATCCACTTCGTCACACATCATATCTACCCACTTCTTCCAACCAACACGCTTTGCCTTCCCCGGGCAGATAATATTGAACAGCCGCTCATCCCATACCTCAAGGTTGCTTTCATGAGCATCAATGCCATTAGCCCGATATCTTTTGGCTACCTCAGGTGTTTTTGGTCCCGTTTGCAAGCAGAGAGGCCATCGATAGCCAATAGCCTCATGTATGGCATCGGCATAGCGCATGTAAAAGTCATCCTCATTCAAGCCATCCACCTTACCTAAAATTGTCCCCCCGGTGAATAGTATACCGGGCGGTAGCCTTCCTGGCGGCCACTCCTCCCCAAAATAGGCTTCCCGAAACGCCTCTTTTACCTGCTCAGGTTTTTCAAACCAGCCCCGCTTTGAGCGCAATCCTACCCTTTGTTGTTCTTTGGCGGCGCGATTGATATCACAAAACTTGCATTCCTCTTCATAACCCCAGAATTGGCACATCCGCAGAGCCACAAAGCGGGTGAAAGGCTTACCAGGAATAACATCTACGACCTCACCATAAGAAGTCCCGTCCTCAAAGTGCTTATCCTTGTATTTGGGGCGGGGGTAGGGGTCAAGTATTGAGGCGATGGGTATATGCTGACCGTTCTCCTTGGTACACAGGGTAAGTTTGCCGTCTATCAAATCAACGATATACTCAGAATTACGATGAACATGCCAATCCAGGGTGGTGTTGCCGCGTAAATCGTACATTCCCCCGGTAATATGTATCTGGTCGGGGACCTTGCTCCGTTTAGCATCAGGAGCGTCCCTATCCCAGATAAACAGATTGTAGCTCTTGCTATGGTAAGGCTCGACAAACTTAAGGGCGCTTTCGGTACAATCTACCCCCTGAATAGCCACATCGGTCTGTATTATAGGCTCCCGTGGCACATCAGGGAACTTCTTAAACATCAACTCTAACTCGGCTCGCCTGCCTAATTGCTTTACTTCCATCCCTCCTCCTATTATTTAAGTTCCAGTCCCTTGGGCTTACATCTACTGCTCGGAACGTTTACCTCTAATTAGCATCCCATGCTTGCCCAACCGCGGTCAGCCTGTTCCCTGCCTGGCCCCATAATATCATACCGTCGCATCGGCGGCAGGGAATACTTCTTCCACAACTCATACCAACCGTAAAAGACTCGGATTAGATATTCAAGGGGTGGTGACTTCTGGCCCGCCAGGGCTGAGCCAGCCTCCACTGTCCATTCCCTGGGTCGGGGAACAACGCCGTGAGCCATAAGGTAATCCCATCCTTTTAGGGTAGATTCCACCGCTTCGTCTATGGTCTTGAATCCAAAGGGCTCGGCCATCTCGGTCCCGCAAACAAAGCAGGGGCTAACATTCCCTAAACCAAACACATCAACTTCGTCACACATCATATCTACCCAATTTTTCCAACCGAAACGCTTTGCCTTCCCCGGGCAGAGGATGTTAAATATTCGCTCGTCCCACACCTCAAGGTTGGTTTCATGCACGTCAACCCCGGCGTCCCGATACCTTTTGGCTACCTCAGGTGTTTTGGGTCCTGTTTGCAAGCAGATTCGCTGTCGATAGCCTATAGCTTGGCGTATGGCTTCTACATAGCGCAGATAAAAATCATCCTCATTCAAACCGTCCAGTTTGGATAAAATTGTTCCCCCGGTTATCAGGATGTTATTGGGTAGTTTTCCTATGGGCCACTCCTCTCTCAAATAGATTTCCTTAAACACTTCGGCTACTTGCTCAACCTTCTCAACCCAGCCCCGTTTTGAGCGCAATCCTACTTTCGTTTGTCCCTTGGCGGCGACGTTTATATCACAAAACAAACACTGCTCATTATAACCCCATAAGTGGCACATCCTTGTGGGAACTAAACGGGTAAAAGGCTTACCAGCCACCGTATCTACGACTTCACCATAACCAGTCCCATCCTCAAAATGCTTGTCCTTGTGTTTGGGGCGGGGGTAGGGGTCAAGTATTGGTGCGATGGGTATATGCTGGTCGTTTTCCCTTGAGCATAAGGTGAGCTTGCCATCTATTATATCAACAATATAGCTAGATTCAGGGTTAACGTGCCAATCAACATTTACATTGCCACGCAGCCCATATATTCCCCCGGTAATATGGATTTGGTCTGGAATTTTACTTAGTCTAGTGTCAGCGGCTATTCTATCCCAGATAAACAGATTATAGGTCTTGGTGGCAAAGGGTTCCAGCACCCTGAGAGCGCTATCGGTAAGGGCGGTGCCTTCCCGATAGAGGTCAATTTGGAGTATAGGCTCCCGTGGTACATGGGGAAACTTGTTAAACATTGACTCTAATTCGGCTCGTCTACCCAACTGCTTTACTTCCATTTTTGCCCTCCTAACTATTTGAGATAGTTTCTAGCCTGCATTAGAATGTCACCATGCCTTGCCAACCACGCTGTGAATATTTATTCCCTGGCCCCATCTGGGGCAACCGTCGTACTGGTGGTAGACCATACTTTTTCCATATTTCAGCCCAACCGTAAAAGATTCGCACGTAGTATTCCAAGGGTGGCGGCTTCTGATTCTCCAAGGCTGAACCAGGTTCAACCATCCATACCGCCGGTCTAGGAACAACACCGTGAGCCATAAGGTAATCCCACCCTTCAAGGGTAGATTTCACCGCCTCATCTACTGTCTTGAACCCCCACGGCTGGGCCATCTCACTGCCGCAAACAAAGCAGGGACAAACATTCCCTTCGCCGAATACATAAACTTCATCACACATCATATCTACCCACTTCTTCCAACCGATGTGCTGCGCCTTCCCTGGGCAGATAATGTTATACATTCGCTCGTCCCATATCTCAAGGTTGGTTTCATGTACGTCAACCCCGGTAGCTTTATACCTTCTGGCTACCTCAGGTGCTTTGGGCTCTGTTTGCAAGCAGATTGGATACCGAAGTCCTATAGCATCCCTTATAGCTTCTACATACCGCAGATAGAAATCGTCTTCATTTAGCCCGTCGGCTTTAGTTAAAATTGTCCCTCCTGTCATCAGGATGCTGTGCGGTACCCTGCCTGCTTCTGTCCACTCTTCTCTGAAATAGATTTCCTTCATTGCTTCGGCTACTTGTTCGGGCTTCTCAAACCAAGGTCGCTTGGAGCGTAATCCCAACTTTGTCTGTTCTTTGGCCGTAACATTTATGTTACAAAACTTGCATTCCTCTTCATAACCCCAGAATTGGCACATCCTCATGGGGAGAACACGAGTAAAATTTTTGCCGGGAATAGCATCTACAACTTCACCATAGGCAGTCCCATCCTCAAAACGCTTATCCTTGTATTTGGGGCGGGGGTAGGGGTCAAGTATTGAGGCGATGGGTATATGTTGACCATTCTCTCTTGAGCATAAGGTGAGCTTCCCATCTATTAAATCAACCATGTAACCAGAATACGAATTAATATGCCAGTCACTCACTACCTCGCCACGCAACCCGTATATTCCCCCGGTAATATGGATTTGGTCAGGCATCCTTATATTTATTTTCCTATCAGCTACTTCCTCAGGTTTTACTCTGTCAAAGGTGAACAGATTATAGGCTCTTGTGGCAAAGGGTTCCAGCACCTTAAGAGCACTATCTGTAAAAGCAGTGCCCTCCCGGTAAAGGTCAGTTTGGATTACAGCCTCTTTTGGTGCCTCAGGAAATTTCTTAAAAATTGTCTCTAATTCTTCTCGCCTGGTTAATTGCTTTTCTTCCATTTCCACCTCCTAGCTATTTAAGGTAGCTTCTAGTCCGCTGGGCATACAATCTTCTACTCGGAGTGTTTACTCGGCTGTCTAATCAGTGTCCTGCGCTCGCTCAACCATAGCCTGTTTGTTCTCTGCCAGCCTCATTATATCACTCCATCGTATCAGAGTAAATAATAAAAATCATTCTCAGGCAAACCGTCTATTTTGGCTTGCTTATACCGTAAGCAGATTGGTATAATGAAAAACCCTCTATTGAGAATAACCAAACAACACTCATATATTAAAAAAGGAGGTTCATCATGCCCAAGGAAGTTATTAACGTACCCAATAGACCTAAAGCTCCCTATTCACCAGGCATAAAAGCCGGGGACTACATTTTTGTATCGGGTCAGGTTGGACTCGTAGATAACCAAGGGAGGGAACTCAAGGGGATAGAAGCTCAGGCCAGGCAGTGCTTAGAGAATGTCAAGCAGGTTTTAGAGGCAGCCGGTTCATCTTTGAGTGAGGTGGTAAAGGTAACCGTCTTCTTAACTAAAGCTGAAGATTTTGCTAAGATGAACGAGGTGTATCTAAGCTACTTCACTAACGACCTGCCGGCTCGCGCAACAATTATAACTATTCTGGCAAAACCCACCATGGAAATTGAGATAGAATGTATAGCCTATCAGCCAGTCTCACCGGCACAAGTCGGGTGCTAAAGAAGAACTCTGGTTTACTACTTCTTCCTCACCAGATACCTGATAATGGTCTTGACGACTTTGGCATCAGGCGTGGTGAGGTATTCTTCTTCGTGGTCGCCAGCTATCTCGTAGCCGCTTTCTTCAATGAACTTGTGTAAGCGTTCAACAGTGGGGTATTCTTGGTCGTAAGCTCCAAGGTGAAGAATCTGGGCTACGGTGCCGTATTCCCACTGCTCAATCTTGACCTCAGTGTTAGGAACTTTCTGGGACAGGGAAGTGGTGTCTTCTGGAATAGGCAAACCGATAATGTGCGTCCATTCATCCATAGGGACAAGGTGGGCATCAGGATAGCGAGCTCTGAGCCCACTGACCTTGAAGGTAGGTAGCCCTTTCTTCTTGAGGTCAAACTTCAGGGTATAAACTGAACCGTAGAGGGCAGGCATAAGTTCAGGGAAGACCTTATCCGGGGCACCTTTGCCGTGAACCACTGCCATCTTTTGCGGTGGCATTTCCAGGATTTGGGGCTCTAGCTTGGATGATTTTCTTGGTGCCATGTGAGTGCCTCCCGATTACTGATTATTGAACACTATATAACACACAGACAAGCCCGTCAATAGAAACAGGAGGTGAGATTCTTTATCTACCTCACCCCCTTTATCCCCCTCTCCTTCAAAGGAGAGGGGGAGGATATTAAAAAAGAGGGGCGAAGCCCCTCTTAAGACACCTTATTTGGGCTGGGGGATAGGAATGAGTTTAAGTTAATTAAATTATGATTTTGTAGGCTTTAGCAAATTCTTGCCAGATATTTGGTAATCTCTGTATTAAAAATTGATAGAGATTAATGAACCTCTCTGCCTCATCCTCAATGTATTCCTGAACTGCAGCATAATCTTTCTCTGCATACCATTCTGAGACTTTGAGGCCAGAATACTGTTTCCCAACAAATTTCTCTAGATTTGCTCCTTTGAATGAGCCTCCATTAAATATCACCAAAATCGATTTTATATCTATATAGGGATGCTCGCTAAATAAAACCTTTGGCTGTACCTCAATGCCTATTCCTCTCCAGCGATAAAGCAAGCTGAAAAAATCAAAGCTCAAATTGCATCCAATAGGTACAAATCTCCACAAGTCTTCAGGGCTAAATGTAGAATAGAACCTTTCCAGAATATCTCTCTCTGATGATTCCCAAGATTTGAGTATGGTTAACTCACCTTCTTTCGCACCCGTTCTACTGTCAATTTGTTGGAATTGTATTGTCAGTATTTCATCATTCTTGTAATCTGGCTTTGGGGTTCTTGAATTTGTTTCAATATCAAAGTAATAGTCAGACATTTCTCTGACCTCCTCTGCTCTTGTATCAGCTTCTCACCATATTCAAGCAGCAGTTTGGCTTATTCTGCCGCCTTAGCCCGTTTTCTCTTCGGTTGCCATTATCTGGTATGTTCTGACCTTAGGTTTTTCAGCTAGAAGTGGCTCAATCTGCTGGTATAGCCTGGCTCGTGTCTCGGATGTCTCCCATGTCTTCCAGTCCTCAAGGCTACGCCAGGTGCTTATTACGGCAACGATAGATTTATCTTCGGTGCTAACCAGCGTCTCACCGGTTACATAGCCCGGCTGGTCCATAGCGGCTGCTCTAAGCTCCCGGAGTAGAGACGAGAGGCTTTCGTCTTCCTTTGCGTGGCGCTCGATAATAACTTTTATCATCACTTCCTCCTTGCATGTTACTCATTCTGCTTGGTTCTTTTAAATTTTGTTCACCCGCTTTATAGACTTTTTGTTCACCATTGTCAAGCCTGGTGCTCCTGAATGAGCTTCTCACCGTATTTGAGTAGAACCTCGGCTCGTTCCCGGGACAGGTCTTTTCTTGTCTCTAGGTATTTTTTCAGTGCCTCAATAGGCGTTAGTTCTTCGGCTGTCCAATTGCCCAGTCTGAGGCGTGTCTCTCTTTGTATGTCCTTGGCAATGGTAAAGTAGTGGGCTTCTTTTATGGCATTCCTGATGTCATTATCTCTAAGCTGACCCTGGCACTCCGCTGGCAGGCTAATTTGGAGTCGGACTATGGCATCCCTAATCTTGTCCGGTTGTTCAGCAATAGCCTTGAGCACAGTTAATGTGGGGTCAGCGTCCTCTGGCTCAATATTGATGTTAACGGTGAGAAAACGGCGTCCGGTTATCTGGTGGAAATCAAAGGAGACCCTTCCTTCCCCCTTTTTCTGGTCTGGCTCAATTTCTACCAGGTAGAACCCTTTGTCATCTTCTTCCTCGCTAAAATCAAGGCGCTCTAGGCTGCCGGGGTAGATTACTGGCGGGTTTTGGGACAGAACCTGGTGCTTGTGAATATGACCCAACGCGATGTAATCAAAAGCCGGATTAGCCACATTACTTAGCAGCAGTGCATGCTCCTGCCCGATGGTCATTGCCCTCTCTGAGCCTACCTGGGCCCCAGAGACCCAGACATGAGCCGCTAATATAGAGGGTAACCCTGGGTCAAGTTTTGAGATATTGGCCGCAATAATGTTGGTTAATACCTGTTGTAATCTTTGGTTAAGCTGGTCAAAGTCAAGATTCTTGGTTTCCTCTTTGGCTAGTAGGGCGCTGCGCCTCAGCCAAGGTAGGGAGGCTATCTGGATAATCCCGCTTTTAGTTGGGATGCGGTAGACTTCAGGGCGGTTAGAGACATGAACATTTTTCACGGCTAAAGTATCAAAGATTTCGGTGGTGGTAGCTCGACCTATGGCGTTAGGCAGGTCGTGGTTGCCGATAAGGAGGAAGAGGGGGATGCCACCTGTGGACAGGCGTCTAATGCGTTTGGCGAATTCCCGTTGCTGGGTCTGGCTCGGCTCACGGCTCTTATAAGCATCACCGCAAAAGAGCACAAGGTCAATCCTGTTTTCCAGGGCATAGTCAACCACCTGGTCAAGAGCCTTTAGAAAATCCTCCAGGCGTGTGGATAGTCCAGTCTCTGGATTGAGATGTCCGTAGCTCTCAACACCGAGGTGAAGGTCGGCAAAGTGGAGTATTTTCATTAGGTAACCCCATCCCCCTTTTTTTATCTTCATGTGTTGGTTCGAATCCAACCTTCGCTACTTACTGGGTTTGAATGACTCAGTTTTAAATCTGTGCCCAAATTTTCAATTTGACAAATCTCGATGCACAATGTTTAAGACCTCAACAGCTATTTTAGCCTCCTCGGCATCAAAACGGAGTTTATTCCTGAGTTCGTTCCCCGGGTGCACCAGATTCCTATATTCTCGTATAGAGTGAGATAGCTTTTCAACGCCAGCGGATACCAAAGAAAGCTCTACTGCAACGTCTATAAGATTCGATAAATCCCAACGTGTTATGTCAGAGTTCTTGGGGGCTGATTTAGTAGCTTTAGCTGCGGTTTCATTTGAAATTAATAGATCTGTAAGTATAGCTTCTATAGTTCCACCGCACAGGATTATTACTGATTTCCAGCACTCAGAGATGTACGCTTTTTGTATTTCAGCATAGTCTCTCTCAATTATTATTCTCAGAGCGGAATCGCTGACGAATGCAAACTGCCGTTTCTCAGTTACCGGAATGTCTGTAGGTTGTTCTATAGCAATTCGCAACCGACCAATAACACTGGCTAGATAAGACCTAATACCTATGAAATTATATTTACCACCCGATCCATAAGCGTCTATGTTAAAAGGTGAAATTAAATCGGGGAACTCGCTGTTAAGTTGTGAAAAATCTTCTATAAGTGGAAGAAGCGCGACTCTATCTATAAATGTTCCTCCCGACAATGTATCAAACCATCGTTGTTGTTCTAACAAGGAGTGGTAAAACTGTCTTAATTTCTTTAGTTGCTCTGAATCCATACAAACCTCCTTTTATGTCGCCGGAGGGTTACCTTTCCTCCCCTCCTTCCATATCTGGCCGCCGGGAGGGAGAACAAACAGCTCTTCGCCGCTGAGCTTGGTGGCTAAAGTTGTTTTCAGCTCGCTGATGGGGACTCGTATCTGGTTCATGGTGTCGCGTTCCCGGATAGTGGCTTGCTCATCTTCCAGCGATTGAAAGTCAACGGTAACACAGAAAGGAGTGCCAATCTCATCCTGGCGTCGGTAACGCCGCCCGATTGACTGGGCATCATCATACTGCACCATCCAGCACTGACGCAGGTCAGCATATATCTGGTGAGCCGCTTGAACCAGCGGTTCCCGCCGGCTTAGGGGCAATACGGCTACTTTAATGGGAGCCAGGCTGGGGTGGAGGTGAAGCAGTACCCTTATTTCATTGTTGTCTGGCTCTTCATCGTAGGCATCGCACAGGAAAGCCAGGGCGGAGCGGTCTACTCCGGCCGATGGCTCAATTATATGGGGGATAATGTGCTCTTTAGTCTCCTCGTCAAAGTAGTCCAGGCTCTTGCCACTATACTTAGCGTGTTGCACTAGGTCATAGTCACCGCGGTTGGCGATACCTTCTAATTCAGCCCACCCCATAGGGAATAGGTAGTCAATGTCATAGCAGTCTAGGGCATAGTGGGCTAGTTCTTTTTTCATGTGTTGGCGCAGTCTAAGGTTTTCCCGCTTGATGCCCAGGTTTATATACCAATTGAGACGCTCCGTAGTCCAGTAGTTAAACCACTCTTGGTCAGTTTCCGGCTTGACAAAAAACTCAATTTCCATCTGCTCAAACTCCCGACTGCGGAAGATGAAGTTGCCGGTGGTAATCTCGTTGCGGAAGGCTTTACCCATCTGGGCAATACCAAAGGGCAGTCTCTTTCTGGTGGTATTGACCACATTTTCGAAGTTAACAAACATACCTTGAGCTGTTTCCGGACGTAGGTAGACTGTACTGGCTTCATCCTCAATGGGGCCCATAAAGGTCTTAAACATTAAATTAAACAGGCGAGGCTCAGTTAGTTCACCACCGCACGAAGGGCACTTGTTATCCTTTAGGTCATCAACGCGCCATCTCAGGTGGCAGCTCTTACACTCTACCAGGGGGTCGGTGAACCCTTTGAGATGACCACTGGCCTTCCAGACTTGAGGGTGCATCAGGATGTCGGCGTCCAGACCAACCATATCGTCGCGCTCCTGAACCACGGCTCGCCACCAGGCTTGTTTTATATTCTGTTTTAGTTCCACGCCTAGGGGTCCATAATCCCAGCAACTGGAAAGTCCTCCATAGATTTCGCTACTGGGGAAAATGAAGCCGCGGCGCCGGCAGAGAGAGACAATCTTTTCCATATCAACCTTTTCTGGTACTTGTTTGGACACGGCTATCACTCCTTAGACTTTTACTAGATGGCACTATTGGACTCAAATCCACGGATGGCTAGAGTAAAGAATATGACCCTGGGGTAATACTCCCCAGTCTCATAATAGTCAGGGCAAATACCCATATCGGCATAATATGCATCCCTATGAATTGTAGCTGAAAATGTTCCGCATTGCAAAGTGATTACTAACCGCGGATGCCCTGTTATATTAACCCATAAGTGATAGTATTTTCCGGTCTTGAGGTGTCCTCAGTCTGTCAGAATAGGACTTGACTTTTACCATGACCTTTGATAGAATTAAACAAGATAGTTCCTTCACTCGAGACTTAGCGAGAGGAGGTGGTGGTATGACAAAGATAGTTTTGTTATGCCGATGGTTCTTTCCCAGGATGGGCTCCTCGCTGGTAGGTCGCAGAGGTGAAAGCTGAGCAATCGGCGAGGAGCGGGTAGAAGGTTCCCGAGCTCCTCGTAATTATTTAAAGGGCTCTCTTTTAGAAGGAGCTATTTGGCGCGGGTAACCAAAATGGGGGAGTAGTGGAACGAAGAGTAGAGTAGGCTTCTGAAGCTAAACGCTTTGAAGCCTACTTCTTTTTGTCTAGTTCAATCAAGCTTAAATACTAGTCATTGGTGTATGCCATACTTAATCTGAGTGTATACAATAGATAAACAGGGGGAAATACGGTGATTCTTAAGAAACTGGTAGTGGGACCATTTGCCGCTAACTGTTATATTGTTGGCTCTGAGCTAACCAGGGAAGGGATGATAATTGACCCCGGTGATGAGGCTAGACAAATTCTGAAGAGTGTAAGAGACGGCCAGCTTGACATAAAGTTTATTGTAATGACCCATGGTCACATAGACCATGTTGGTGCGGTAAAGGAGGTCAAGGAGGCAACTGGGGCTGAGGTTTGTGTTCATACTGATGATGCCAAGTCTATTAGCGGGCAGGAGGGCCGGCTAATAAGCATGCTGGCATCAGGTCTTTCCTATCCAGCTCCATCTTCTCCAGGTAGGTTACTTAAGGGTGGAGATAGTATAGACTTGGGCGACCTGCATTTTTTGGTTCTTCATACCCCTGGTCATACCCCGGGTGGTATTTGTCTGCTCGGGAATGGTGTGCTGTTCACTGGGGATACCCTGTTCAACTATGGCGTGGGTAGAACCGATTTACCCGGTGGTAGCTACAGCCAACTGATGAATAGTCTTCATACCAAGCTTATGGTGCTCCCTGATGAGACTATTGTTTACCCCGGCCATGGCCCTGAGACTACCATCGGCGCTGAGCGTCGCAGTAATCCCTACCTGCATGGCTAGTTGGGTTATGGCGGAGTCTCATAATACAATAAGCGTTATGAAAATGGGGCCGAAAATTACGGCCACTTTACCAACCAGCTTAATCAAGATGTTTAGTGAAGGTCCGGCTGTATCCTTGAAGGGGTCACCCACTGTATCGCCAATAACGGCTGCTTTGTGAGCATCGCTGCCTTTGCCACCGAGGTTACCAGCTTCAATATATTTTTTAGCATTATCCCAGGCTCCCCCGGAATTAGCCATCATTACGGCCATCAAGAAACCGGTTACTAGGGCACCAACCAGTAGACCAGCGACCGCTTCTGGCCCTAAGGTAAAGCCAAGGATAAGAGGTACTAGCAGCACCAGTATTCCAGGTAGTAGCATGGACTTTAACGCCCTTTTGGTGGCGATATCAACACAGCTTGCATAATCAGGCTTGGCCTCGCCTTCCATCAGTCCCTTGATTACTCGGAACTGTCTTCTGACCTCATTAACGATGGCAAAACTACCGTCACTAACGCCTCTCATCGCTAGGGCGCTGAAGACGAAGGTTAACATGCCGCCAATGAGCACGCCGGCAATCACGCCAACATTTGTCAGGCTGGCTATATCAACGTTGGCTACCCCAAAGTAGGTGGCTAACCAGGCTAATGAGGCTAAGGCAGCCGAGGCGATAGCAAAGCCTTTACCCAGGGCAGCCGTGGTATTGCCGACCGCATCCAGGGCTTCACAGCGTTCCCTGACCTCTTTACCTAATCCAGCCATCTGAGCAATACCCGCCGAATTATCGGCTATCGGTCCATAGCAGTCCATTGATAATAACATTCCCAGATTAATCAACATACCCATAGAGGCGATAGCTATACCCAGTAGTCCACCGAAGAGATAGGCGAGCACGGTAGCCACGGCTACTAGGATTACTGGTATAACGGTGCTTATCATACCGGTGCCTAATCCTTCAATAATGGTAACTGCGGGGCCGGTTTCAGCCGCTCTGGCTATTTTCTGCGCTGGACCACGCTCCGCTGAGGTGAAGTATTCGGTTGCCTGCCCAATAAAGAAACCGGCGATTAAGCCTGATATTAGCGCCCAGAAAAGTCCTAGTTCACCCACATAACTTCTTATAATAAAGAAACTAGCTATTATCATCAGGATGTTACTGATATATACTCCGGTGTTCATGGTGGCATGTGCCTTGGCTACCTGCCTCTCAAAATTGGCTTCAACCTCTTTGGGTCTGACGAAAAGAGCACCAATAATGGAAACCAATATGCCGAGGGCACCAAGGAGTAAGGGTAGGAACATGCCTTTTACCGTACCCAGGGCGATGACGCCTAAAACCATTGAAGCCGCTATAGCGGAGACATAGGACTCGTAGAGGTCAGAGCCCATGCCGGCTATATCGCCGACATTATCGCCAACATTGTCAGCAATTACAGCTGGGTTTCGTGGGTCGTCCTCAGGAATACCTTTTTCTATCTTGCCGACCAGGTCAGCGCCGACATCAGCACTTTTGGTAAAAATACCCCCACCGACTCTCAGGAATAAGGCTACTGAAGAGGCACCGAAGGCAAAGCCCAACCACACATGAGGGTCTTCCCAGATGAAGGCAATGATAGACAGTCCCAGCAGCCCCAGCCCAACGACACAAAAGCCCATGACCGCTCCGGCGGAGAAGGCAATTTTTAGACCTCTAGCCCAACTGCTAATGGCAGCATTAGCCGTTCTGGCATTGGCTCGAGTGCCGATGCTCATTCCCAGGAAGCCAGCTAGGGCTGAGGTTAGCGTACCAAGGACATAGGCTATAGCCACTAAAGGTCTGGGTTCTATGAAGATGGCTAGGACGATAAATATCACCACGGTGAAGATGCCTAAGGTGGTAAACTCACGGCGTAAGAAAGCCATGGCTCCTTGGCGGATGGCAGTGGCAATCTCCTTCATTTTCTCGGTGCCTTCGCTCTCACGTAATATGGTGGATATCAGGTAACCGACAAAACCTAGGGCTAGAGCTCCAGCCGCCAGAATCAGTATTTGCAGAATCCATGAGTCCATTAAGCTAACCTCCTGTACGATATCACAAAAAGAAAAGGTTGATTACTCAACCTCTGCCGTTCCCGGTAATTTTGCTAATGGAGACCCGCCTTGCTCACCAAGTTTAACGCATTTGCCAGCAAAGGTCAATTATAGAATTTAAGAGATTGTTGCTAAGCAATCTTGTATCTAACGGATATTGCCCTCAAATTTTTCCAACCTGTTCTCCAGGTCTTTTTGCCTTATAACTACTGTCAGGTCACTGCGTGTCCTTTCCAGGACACCACGAACCATGTCAGTGGTGCGGCGTAGACCACCAGTTATAGCGTCGGGGAAATCCATAGTCACCAAGACGCCGTAGATGTCATCCATGGCGGCTAGCAGCTCCTCACCTCGGGAGAGGTCACCCTTCCTCATACTATCCAGGAGGTAGCGCCGTAACTCGCCTACCGCTTCACCTAGTCCATTCAGGTAGGCAGCGGCATCAATACTCAGTTCGTCTGGGCTGGGGAGTTGCTTTCCTGCCACTAAAGCCAGGGTGATACTGCCTTCGGCAAACTCCTTTTGCGCATCTCGGACAAAGCCAGCGTAGCCGAGTTCACTGCAGCCAGCCATCGCTTGGAAGACCTCATCAAGGAGGTTGCGGGCTGCTCCGAGCAGCTCTTTTGCCTGGTCAAACTCCTGGCGGTGAATGGCACGAATAGCCTGGCTGCAGTGTCGGATTACTTCACGACACAGGGGTAGCACCTTCTCTCTAGCGGCATCTTTAGCCGAGAAGCTTAGTCGAATCTGGTCAGCAATTGGTTCCAGATTATCGGTTAATCTATCCACTTTGTGCCCCAAAGCTATCTATTATTTGTCGGGCTGCCTCTTCTGGAGACTCGGCTTCTAATACGGCGCTAATTACCGCTACTGAGTTAGCGCCAGCCGCTATAACCTCAGCAGCATTATCCTTGTTAATACCTCCAATAGCAACTAAAGGTAAGGATGTTGCCTGTCTAACCTGGCGTAGCCGTTCTACGCCAACTACCGTGGCTGTTTCCTTGTAGGTGGTTGGATAGATTGAGCCGACGGCAATATAGTCAGCCCCCTCAGCTTCGGCGGTAATAGCCTGGTCTTCCGTAGTTACCGAGCCACCCAGGATTCTATCTATTGGTAGCAGCTGGCGAGCTACTTTAATAGGCAGGTCATTCTGACCCAGGTGTAGTCCATCAGCCTCAGTAGCCAGGGCTATATCGAGGTAATCGTTTATGATAAATAGTACATTGTGCTCAGCACATAGGTTCCTTAGCTGGTGGGCTATTGCCAGTAGCTCCCCTTTACTTAGTAGCTTATCCCGTAGTTGAATTATTTTAGCGCCGCCACTGATTACCCGACTGGCTACTTCAAGGTGAGTGCGCCCCTTTAAGGCTTGGGTATCAATAATGACGTAGAGTCCGGCGATACGTCTGGTCTTATCCCGGCGCAGTAACCTGGACAGCAAATTTCGCTCTATGGTGTAGAGCTTAAATCGAGCTTGCTTGAACTTTTCCGGGTCTAATTTAGGTGGGGCGCCTGGAAGCTTAGACAGCTCCTCCAGGGTTCTCAGCGATTCCTGAGCTCTTCTGGAGTTAGCCACTACCATTGTTGGTAACTCCCGCTGTTTCTCTTCTCCGGGTACTTCAATATCAACGCCAACATCACCCGCTGAGTTTCGTGCCTGCAGGAGCTGCTGGTTAAATGCCCGGTCGCTTCTTAGCAGCTCATGGCGCATGGTTTTCAGTTGCTGAGTTAGTGGGGCATCGTTAAGTTGTAACCGAGCCATATCTTCAAGGAAGCGAAGCCCCTCACCAAGGCGATTCAAACTGGCATCAATAATGCGTAGCGTTTGTTTTGATTCTGCTGAGGCCATATTTATCGCTCCTTTTTGACTGCTAGGCAGCTAATTCTAGCATAGCCAGGTTGGGTAGTAAAGTTGGCAGCCGTCAGGAGTCACTGACCGCATTTTCAATAAGCTCAATTCGTGACGGCTTTCCCTTTTGGTTTAGTTCTACAGCGATGACATCAATACGCCATAGGGAGGGTAGGTTGTGGTGGGTTTGTTGGTAGTGGGCAGCGGTGGCTTTCATCCTTTCTTTCTTGGCGGGGGTGATTGATTCTTCAGGGCTACCAAATTCCCGGCTGGTTTTGGTTCTTACCTCAACAAAGACCAGATAGTCGCTGTGCTTAGCTACAATATCAATTTCACCTTCAGGGCAGCGGTAGTTAGTTTCGGTGATGCGGTAGCCCTTCTTTTTAAGGAAATCCTTAGCTAGTTTTTCACCCAGGATACCAGTGTCTTTGCGTTTCATTTCTCTTGGTGAATTAGGGTTTTTATCAACCCCACACCCTTTAGGTTTTTACTCAGTAACCCCATCCCCCTTTGTCCCCCTTCCCCTTATCAAGGGGAAGGGGGATGGTTATAGAAGAGAGGCGAAGCCTCTCTTCGACTCTCCTTTAGTATCTCCTTCTTCAAAGGAGAGTGGGACGGATATTAAAAGAGGGGTGAAGCCCCTCTTAAACTCCCCTTGATAGACTAAATTAAATCCTTGACTGGTTTGAAGGACTGGCGATGAATGGGTGACGGGCCCAGTCGGCGGAGGCAAGAGAGGTGCTCCTTGGTGCCGTAGCCTTTGTGCTCAGCCAGTCCATAGCCAGGATGAACCCTATCAAGCTCTACCATCAGGTGGTCTCGGTACACTTTAGCCATGATAGAGGCACAGGCAATAGAGACGCATAGGCTATCACCGTTTTTTATCCCCTTTTGAGGTAATGGGACGTTGGGAAGAAACATATAGTCGATAAGCAGAGACTCAGGCGGTGGTGAAAGCTGGTCTATAGCTGTTTTCATCGCCAGTCGTCTCGCCTTGGTTAAACCCTGGGTATCTATAATCTCATGGGGAGTTATGCCGATACCTACTGAGATGGCTATTTCATGGATGTGCTCAGACAGAAGTTCGCGTCTGGCTGGGGTCAATTGCTTGCTGTCTTTTACCTGTTTAAGCCAGGGGGTATCTATATGGGAAGGCAGGATGACGGCCGCAGCTACCACTGGGCCGGCTAGTGCCCCACAACCGACTTCATCCACGCCAGCAATAAGCCGGTACCCCTGTGCCTCAAGCCTTTTTTCTTCGGCAAAAGATGGTGACTGGTGGTTTTTTATCTACCTCACCCCCTGTGTCCCCCTCTCCTTCAAAGGAGAGGGGGAGGTATAGGTTTTGAAGGGGCGCCGCCCCTTCAATCTACCCTTTACTGTGACTTAAGAGTTGGCTTACCCTTTGCCAGATAATCTGGGCTATTTCCCCTTTGGATTGGGTGGCATCTATTACCAACCAGCGCTGTGGGTCACTAGCCGCCAGCTTGAGGTAGCCCTCTCTTACCCTCTGATGGAACTCCAATATTTCCTTCTCGAAGTGGTCTCTAATGTCCCCAAATTTCCTGATGAGCCCTTTTTCTGGTGGTATATCAAGTAGTATGGTTAGATCTGGCTTAAGCCCTTGGGTAGCAATATTATTAGCCATCTCCACGAGCTTTAGGTCTAATCCACGCCCATAGCCTTGATAAGCGGTGGTGGAATCGGCGTAGCGGTTGCATACTACGATACTCTTGCCCTTTAGTTTAGGAAGGATATATTCTTCAACAAGCTGTGAACGGGCGAGGGTAAAAGCTAATAGTTCTGTGCGTGGTGAGTCGGCATGCAGATGGATAGCAGGCAACGAGTGATTGTTCACAGCATCCAAAAGCGGCAGCTGTGTTCCCCCCCCAGGGATTACTATAAGCGGACGCTCAGGTTCACGTAGCCATTCTCTAACTTGTCTGCCCAAAAGAGTCGTACCCGGTTCCTCAGCGTAGGATACGCCCCATTTCTTCTGTTTACGTAGACGCTCAACCAATACGTTCGCTTGCGTACTCTTTCCGCACCCCTCCCCTCCCTCAAAGGTTATGAATAGAGCCATAAAATTATTCCTTCATCTCTGACTTATAAATCCTCACCCGTCTATGGGGGTCTTTGCCCGTGCTTTGTGAGAGAAGTTCGTTCCGTTCCGCAATCAGGTGCTGCAACCGTCGGATATAGCGGCTCTGCGGGCTGAGTTCTACTGTCTCCTCCCCGCCCTTCACTTTGTTGACTGCCTCCTGTGCCTCAGCAAGGGCAAGCTGAAATTGGTCTGTCTTATCGGCACTTTCAGTAGGGTAAACAGTATTCAGTAGCTGCCTGATGTGAGGTGGGGTGTTGCTCTTGAGGACATAGATGGGTAGACCAGCAGCTTCGGCGTCCCTGACCTTTTGCGGCTTGCGGCGGTAGTAGTTTTTAGAGGTTACCAACAGGGTGGCATCACTTAACTGGTTAACTATCTCCAGGTTTAGTTGCCTCTCCTTGGCTAGCTGCTCCAGTCGTGCCCGATTTACTCCGAAGAGGTAAAGCCTGGGCGGTTTGTCTTCCTTAACCACCGGCTTACTTTTAGTAGCTGTCTTAGAGGTAGTAACCGGTGTCTCTTTTTCTATTCTGACTTCACCCGTTTCATCCAACCAGCGAGTCTCAGTGGCTGGGGGTTGACCGCGCAGGATAGCATCAACCGCCTCACCGACATCAGAATGAATCGCCACTTTATCCCAGTCCTGGATTTCAACCACGATATTAAAGGTAGGCAGTGACATACGCTCTAGTATTGACTTCTGTGTGCCCCGCCGCTTGGCCTCTTCATCACCCAGGGTTACCGTCTGGATACCGCCAATGAGGTCGGATAGGGTAGGGTTCATCATCAGGTTTTCTAGAGTGTTACCGTGGGCGGTGCCGACCAGTTGAACCCCACGCTCAGCAATAGTCCGAGCTGCCTGAGCCTCAAGCTCGGTGCCAATCTCATCAATAACAATTACCTCAGGCATATGGTTTTCTACCGCTTCAATCATTACTGCATGTTGCCTGGTGGGGGTGGTTACTTGCATTCGGCGGGCATGTCCAATAGCGGGGTGGGGAATATCACCATCGCCAGCAATTTCATTGGAGGTATCAACAATGATGACTCGCTTACCCATGTCATCAGCTAGTACTCGGGCGACCTCACGTAGCATGGTCGTTTTGCCTACTCCGGGGCGACCTAGCAGCAGGATACTTTTACCTGACTGGACGAGGTCTTCAATAATCCTTATGGTGCCAAAAATAGCTCGGCCTACACGGCAGGTAAGCCCGACAACGCGTTCCTTACGATTGCGGATGGCGGAGATGCGATGCAGGGTGCGCTCAATTCCAGCCCGATTGTCATCTCCAAAGCTACTGATGCGGGAGACTACATACTCAATATCCGGCTCAACAACTTCTTGAGGATTGAGAACTACCTCTCGCTGGGGGAAGCGAGCTTCAGGGGGACGACCCATGTCCAGCACTACTTCCAGTAGTTCGCTGATGTTTTCTTGCTGGCACAATGGCTGGCGAATATGAGATGGTAAAATGTCAAGCAGAGCATCAAGGTCATCGGTAGTTACCTTGGGCAAAAATGTCCTCCTCTAACCTAGATTCATTGGCGACCGCTCACAATATCTAGAAAGTATTGATGGAATCTCAGGTCGTTAGTCAACTCAGGGTGAAAAGCAGAAGCCAGCAGCTTCCCTTGCCTGGCGGCAACATCAGTGCCATCAGCTAACCTGGCTAGTATTTCTACCTCACTACCTGCCTGCTCAATTACTGGGGCGCGAATGAATATGCCAGGAAAGGGCTTTTCCCCCAGGACTGGTATTTTGAGCTCGGTCTCAAAACTATCTGTCTGTCGGCCGAAGGCATTACGCCTGACGGTTATGTCCATAACGCCTATCGGTTCTGCGTCCGAATCTGAAATCTTGTTGGCTAGGAGTATCATGCCGGCGCAGGTTCCGAATACCGGTAAGCCATTTTTAGCTAGCTCTCTTATTTCGCTCATCAGGTTATAATCTCGTATCAGCTTGCTGATAGAGGTGCTTTCCCCGCCAAGAATGATTAGCCCGTCCAAACCCCTCAGTCCTTGGAGTAAGCGGACGGGCAAAGCCTCTACTTCCAGTTGACGCAGTATAGCTATGTGCTCGGCAAAGGCTCCTTGCGAAGCAAGGACGCCAATTCTCATGTTACCATCCTCTAGGTGCTAGCAGTTCCTCGGTAGGGATTTGCTTGATATCTAACCCGGGCATAGCTTCACCCAGCTTCTTGGAGACCTCGGCGATGATTTCTGGGTCTTGGAAGTGGGTAGTCGCCTTGACGATAGCCTTAGCCATAACCTCAGGGTTACTGGATTTAAATATGCCTGAGCCAACAAAGACGCCCTCAGCTCCTAGCTGCATCATCAGGGCGGCATCGGCTGGGGTAGCTACCCCTCCAGCGGCAAAATTAACCACGGGTAGCTTTCCGGTGTTATGTATCTCAGCCACCAGTTCAAAGGGGGCTCCTATTTCTTTTGCCAGCGCCATCAGTTCCTCCTGGGGTGTGCTGACTAGTTGGCGGATGCCGCCCATCACGGCTCGCATGTGCCTGACGGCTTCAACAATGTTGCCTGTGCCGGCTTCACCCTTGGTTCTAATCATAGCTGCTCCCTCCCCAATGCGACGCAACGCTTCGCCCAGGTCACGACAGCCACAGACAAAGGGAACCTTAAAGTCATGTTTCCAGATATGGTAGCTTTCATCAGCCGGGGTAAGCACTTCAGATTCATCTAGATAGTCTACGCCCAGTGCCTCTAGCGCTTGCGCCTCGACAAAGTGACCTATGCGGCATTTAGCCATTACCGGGATAGAAACTGCTTTCATAATGGCTTCAATAACCGTTGGGTCAGCCATGCGAGCCACACCGCCGGCAGCTCGAATATCGGCGGGTACTCTCTCTAGTGCCATCACCGCACAGGCACCTGCCTCCTGGGCAATCTTGGCATGCTCCGGGGTAACCACATCCATAATTACTCCGCCCTTTAGCATTTGAGCTAACCCAGCTTTAACCTTCCATGTGCCTTTTTCCATAGCATCCTCCTTACCCCTACAGCTATATATATGTACTATATATGTATTCTACTATTGTTTTGATTGTTTATCAACCTCACCCGTTTGGCTTTCTATTAGGTAACCCTATCCCCCTTTGTCCCCCTTCCCCTTATCAAGGGGAAGGGGGATTGGTCATAAAAAGAGGGGCTTCGCCCCTCTTAGACTCTCCTTATAATATCCTTCTCCTTTGAAGGAGGGGGCATAGGTTTTGAAGGGGCTTCGCCTCTTCAAGATACCTTGATTTTAGGGAAGGTTTTACTAATTTAGTAGCTCTTTCGAGAGACCTCTTCACTCTGGTTATTGTAGAGCACGGCTACGTCAGGTTCACTATTGTTCCATATGGCTTGGCTATATTCAAAACTGAATCCTCCCCATTCGGGGTGATACTCGTTGGTATAAACCCGGATACTTTTGCCCGGAGCCAAGATATAAGATGGGAAAGTGAATATTGGATACCCATCTGATATATCCCTTAGCATACAACCAGTTAAATCTTGAGGCTGGTCTCCGAGATTGGTGATTTCTACATATTCATCAGATTCTACATTAGGCACCAGGCCATCATAAAAAATGTAGGTAATTTGGACATTTTGAACTATTATAGGTGGCGATGGTTGAATCTCTCGCCAAATCCCTATTTCGTCCTGCCTTGCCTCCGTCTCGGCTTTCTCTAGAGTGTCCTGGTACTTAGTATCAGGTTCGTAGGTTTTCGCCCAAGCCAGCCCCTGCCTTACCAGCTCAGCATTAACGAAGATATCATCAACATAGACATAGCGTAGAAGCCTTCCGTATTTGTCAGTTTCGGAGACATCTTTCTCCAACCGAACGGTTTCCTCTTCTACTAGCTGCCGGTTAAATCTAGTAGCCTCTTGCGCCAGGGCACAATATTCGGCTCGTGTGTCGTCCAGTTCTGGCGTATCTATGCCAATATAGCGAACCTTGTATATTGTGTCATCAATGTTAACTTCAATGGTGTCGCCATCAATTACCCTGGTGACTAGAGGGGCGGTAGGAGAAGCACAACTGATGGCTAAAATTAGAAGAAACAAGACTAAGATAGTGCTGAGATATTTCATTTTCATAGTCAGCCTCTTTTATGTTACACAAGTGGTCTTTTGGATGGTATACCGGGGCGGCGGGGATATTGCTTGGGTGTTGGCGAAACCTTGTCAATTACTATTAACCAGCGCTCATCAGTAAACTCCTCCAGGTCAATCCTTTTCACCTCACGTAGCTTACCACCCAACAGCCCAATTGCCTTGTCTGCTTGGCTTATCTCTAGGTCAAGAGACCCCTTCTTCTGAGCGATAAAGCTGCCACCAATAGTGCTAAAGGGTAGGGTTAATTCAACCAGGGTGGGGAGTGGGGCAACACCTCGGGAAAGCACCACATCAAATTTCTCCCGATATTGAGCTAGGTGGGCAACTTCCTCAGCCCGACCGACTACAATTTCAACATTATCCAGTTCAAGCTTGTGTTTCATATGGTATAAGAAGGCGGCTTTTTTGGCTGTAGCCTCAAGTAACACCAGTCTTATCTCGGGGAAAAGAATCTTAAGGGGCAATCCTGGTATGCCAGCACCGGTGCCAACATCAATAAGGCGGAGGTTGGTATTACGTGGTTGCCAAGCGAGGGTTACCGTGAGTGAATCAAGGAAATGCTTTATCTGCACCTTTTCGTAGTCAGTTATGGCAGTAAGGTTTACTCGCTGGTTCCAGTCTATCAGCTCTTGATAATAGATAGAGAACTGCTCAAGCTGCCTGGAGTTAAGCTCTAACCCTAATTTTTTAGCTCCAACATTAAGCTTTTCCATGCTCAAATTGTGCTTTAATTATATCATCGCAACTGCAAATGAAGGAAGCTTTGGGATAGGTGATTGTTTAGTAACCCTATCCCCTTTATCCCCTTCCCCTTGATAAGGGGAAGGGGAGTTTTTATTAGAAGGGGCTTCGCCCCTTAAACCCCTTATTGATAGACCACCTTATTGCCAATTGTGTACTTCCACAAGGGGAAGGGGAAGATTTTAGAAGAGGGGCGCCAGCCCCTCTTGCACCTCTCCCCCTCTCCTTTGAAGAAGAGGAGGATTAAGGAGATGGAGTAGATAGCTCTCTGTTTCTCAGCACTCTTCTCAATACTTTGCCTACATGTGTCTTTGGAATCTCTTCTACAAACTGGACTGCTCGAATCTTCTTATACGGTGCCAGCTTCGCCTCACAGAATTTGATTATTTCCTCCTCAGTTAGCTGACATCCTTCCTTTAACACTATGTAAGCCTTGGGTATTTCCCCAACAATTGGAGCTGGTGTACCCACTACGGCGCATTCTTTTACCGCTGGGTGCATATAGACGGTATCTTCAAGCTCAGCCGGGGCGATGGTATAGCCTTTGTACTTTATGGTGTCTTTCTTGCGGTCAGTTATCCGAAAGTAGCCGTCTTCATCCACCATAGCTAAGTCTCCGGTATAAAGCCAGCCCCGCCGCAGGGTTGCCCTGGTTTCTGAAGGGCTTCTCCAGTATCCCTTCATAACCTGAGGGCCTTTAACCACCAGTTCGCCCACTTCACCTGGGGGCAAGTTAATCGTGCCGGTTTCCATATCAACGATTCGGGCATCAGTATCTATAATGGGTATTCCTATAGTCCCTGCCTTTACCCGGCAGGGCGGACTGTTATGGGTTTCAGGAGAAGCCTCAGTGAGACCATAGCCTAGAACCATCTTGACCCCAGTCGATTTCTCCCACCTTTCTTTGAGTTCAAAGGGGATGGGCATCGCTCCAGCTTTAACATAGCGTAGAGATGAAAGGTCATACTTATTTATCGTTGGCGAATTCAGCAGCATATTAAATAACGACGCAGCACCGTATAAGACTGTTGCCTGCTCCTTTTCAATGGTCATTAGCAATTCCTCAGTACTGAAACGGGGTTTAGTAATCACCCGGGCACCGACATAGACTGGTGAGTGAATACCAGTGCACTGACCCCAGGTATGATAAAAGGGAAGAAGACCAATGACTACATCCCGGTGGCTCCACTCAAACCAGACTGCATTTTGTATTGCATTGACCACCAAGTTATAGTGGGTAAGCATTACCCCCTTTGACACCCCGGTTGTTCCCCCGGTATAGAGGAGGGTAACTACATCTTCTTTTGGTTTTATCTCAACCTGAGCTGAAATTGAGGGCTTGTCCACTAAAAGCTTCTCCACCCAGGATGTATCAATCACTTCCTCATCATCGGGCATTAACAAGGTCGCCACCTTGGTCTTACTGACTGTTTCTTTAACTACAGGGTAAAGCTCTTTATTGGTTATTATCATCTTGGCCTTGGAATCATCAATCCGCTGCCACAACTCCAGCCCCTTATATAATGGATTGGTAGGAACAACAATGGCACCGGTTTTTATTATCCCGTAGTATCCGATGATAAACTGCAGACTATTGGGAAGAAAAATTAGCACCCTGTCTCTCTTTTTCACCCCAAGGGTTCTTAGAGCTAGGGCTAATTTGGTTGTTATTGTGTTCAATCCTCTATAACTTATTCCCAACCCCTGGCATTTAAAAGCAGTATGGTTAGGATACCGATTAGCTGTATCTGTTAAAAATTGAAACAACGGTATCTGCGGATAAGCTATATGTTGTGGCACATTTTCTGGCCAGAACTTAAACCATGGTCTATTTCTCAGGGACAAAATCTAATCCTCCTTCATGCTCTACAACTTAGCTTGGCGCCTCGGTCACCAGAATTATACGCTCCCACTGGAGAAGATGTCTAGACAGTCATCTCAACCTATCAAATGGTGTACCGGGACAAAGATTTACTGCCCCCTGAGCCCCTTTTTAATTTGGATGAAGGGTTGGTGGGTGCTCACCTGGGGTAGAGTTGATAAATAGTGTCATACATTGCATTTCAGGCAAGCTTGTGTTATACTTAAAGCAAAGTGAATAGTTAACCGCTAGGGGTGCTCAAAGGCTGAGAGGCGTTTTGATGCCAACCCTGTGAACCTGATCTCGGTAATACGAGCGTAGGGAAGCGGTAGTGACTTAGACCAAGGTCTGATGATAACCGCCGAAGCCCTTGGTTCTATTTTTTGTGGAGGTAGATATGACTCAACTGGAATTGGCTAGGAAAGGTGTCGTTTCTCCCCAGATGGTTCAGGTGGCACAGGGGGAGAAGGTGGAAGCTGAGTTCATTCGGCAGGGCGTGGCTGGGGGAGTGATAGTAATTCCAGCTAATATTAAACATTCCAATCTTGTTCCTTGTGGTATTGGTCAAGGGCTTAAGACCAAGGTTAATGCTAATATTGGTACCTCCTCTGACTTCGGCAATATTGATACCGAGCTGGAAAAGCTGCGGGTGGCTATTGACTCAGGGGCAGATACAGTTATGGATTTGAGCACCGGTGGTGATATATCAGCCATTCGCCGGGCTATTATTGCCGCTAGCCCTTTACCGATAGGCACCGTGCCTATTTATCAGGCCGGGATTGAGGCGATAGACAGGTATGATGCTATTGTCAAAATGACCGTGGACGACCTCTTTGCTGTTATTGAAGAGCATGCCCGTGATGGAGTTGATTTCATAACGGTGCATTGTGGCGTTACTCAGTCAGCTATTGCCCGACTTAAGCAGCAGGGAAGAGTAACTGACGTTGTTTCCAGGGGAGGTGCTTTCCTGATAGGCTGGATACTTTATAATGAGCGCGAAAATCCACTCTATGAGTACTATGACCGCTTGCTTGAGATAGCCAGAGAGTTTGACGTAACGCTAAGCCTTGGTGATGGCATGCGTCCCGGTAGTTTGGCTGATGCTACCGACCGGGCTCAGGTAGAGGAGCTACTTATCATCGGGGAGTTGGTTGAGCGGGCTCAGCAAGCTGGGGTTCAGGTAATGGTTGAGGGACCGGGACACCTACCCTTAAATCAAATTGAGACTAATGTCCAGTTGGAGAAGGCTATCTGTAAGGGAGCCCCGTTTTATGTATTGGGACCGCTGGTGACCGATATTGCTGCTGGCTATGACCACATCACCGGAGCCATTGGTGGCGCTATTGCTGCCGCTGCCGGCACCGATTTTCTGTGCTATGTAACACCCGCCGAGCATCTTTCTCTACCCGACCCTGAAGATGTGAGGCAAGGGGTGATAGCCTCACGCATTGCCGCTCATGCTGGTGATATTGTTAAGGGAGTAAAGGGTGCTGAGCAGTGGGATAGGAAAATGTCTCTGGCTCGAAAGAGGCTTGACTGGGAGGAGCAAGCCAGGCTTTCCCTAGACCCGGAGCGGTCCCGTCGGGTTCATAGTAAGCACGCCACTGCTGGGACGGCTTGCAGTATGTGTGGTGAGTACTGTGCTATGGAGTTAGTGGAAAAGTATTTAGGCATCTCAACACCCAGGTGCTAGCTGGTGATAAGGGGATAATAAGAAGAATTGTAACCGGAGGCAATATGCAACTTGATGATATAACCATATCCAGGGCAATAACCCAGCGTTTCATGGAAGAGTTTCAGCAAGCTATGGATGTTGAGGTAGCCATTGGTGGTGCTGGGCCAACCGGCATGACGGCGGCTTACTATCTGGCAAAAGAGGGAGTAAAAACAGTCATTTTTGAGAGAAGTCTTCGTCCTGGCGGTGGTATGCCTGGTGGGGGGATGATGTTCAATACTATCGTGGTGCAGGAGGAGGCTAAGGAAATACTGGACGAGTTTAATGTCCGAACTAGAGAGTACGAAAAGGGCTACTATACTGCTGATTCTGTGGAGGCAGCCTCGGCTATTTGCTTTAAGACAATCCAGGCGGGAGCTAAGATATTTAATTTGATGAGCATTGAGGATGTCATGATCCGGCAGAATGATAGGATAAGTGGCTTGGTATTAAATTGGAGCGCGGTTACTTTAGCTGGACTGCATGTAGACCCACTAGCCATACGGTCCAAGGTGGTAATAGACGCTACGGGCCATGCCAGTGAAATCTGCCACATAGTGGTGAATAAACTTGGTGGTAGACTAAGGACGGAGGGAGGCGGAATAATGGGGGAGAGGTCGATGTGGGCTGAGGTGGCCGAAAGGAAAATAATGGAGAACACCAAAGAGGTCTACCCCGGCTTAATTGTGGCTGGTATGGCAGCCAATGCTGTTTGCGGTACCCCCAGAATGGGACCTATCTTCGGTGGCATGCTTCTCTCCGGGAGGCGAGCTGCTGAGGTTGCCATAGAGATACTGCAGCCGTCATAGGTACACTAGTGAAAGCAGAGATAATTTCTGTTGGCACTGAGCTTCTTTTGGGAGAAATAACCGATACTAATGCCTCTTTTCTCTCCAGCCAATTACCTATGCTGGGAATAGACCTCTACTGGATTTCGCAGGTAGGTGATAATCAGGCTAGGTTGGTTGAGGTTCTAAGGCGTGCCTGGCAACGCTCCGACCTTATCCTTGTTACCGGCGGTCTGGGACCTACTGAGGATGACCTGACACGTGAGGCTATAGCCGAGATGTTGGGAGAGAAACTTAGGATTGAGACAGCTTTAGAGCGCGAATTAGAAGATTTTTTTACCCAGCTTGGTAGAGAGATGTCTCCCAGTAATATAAAGCAGGCAGCACTTATTCCTTCGGCTACGGCTATCCACAATATGCAGGGGACTGCTCCTGGGTGGTGGGTGGAAAGAGATGGGCACGTATTGGTAGCTATGCCTGGCCCTCCCGGGGAGCTGCACTCCATGTGGCACCAGGAAGTTCTCCCCCAAATACGCCAAAGATTTTCTGGAGCTATCATTTTGTCTAAAACCATTAAGACCTTTGGTTTAGGTGAGGCAGCAGTAGGAGAATTGGTTTCTCCACTACTTTCATCGGCTAATCCTACCTTGGCTATTTATGCTAAGGCTGATGGGATTCACCTACGCATTACAGCTAAGGCTCAAAGTCAGGAACAGGCTGAGAGTATGATTGCCCAGTACGAAGCCAGTGTGAGGTCAATCTTGGGTGAATATATATGGGGAACTGATACTGAAACCCTGGAGAGTGTAGCCGGGAGTCTGCTGACGGAAAAGGGATTGAGCTTGGCAGTTATGGAATCCTGTACCGGTGGGTTACTGGCGGTTACCATTACCGATATCCCTGGAGCCTCAACATACTTTAAGGGTGGATTGGTTGCCTATTCCAATGAAGCCAAGATAGCCTATGGGATTGACGCCCGGCTTATTAATGAGTATGGTGTTATCAGTGCTGAAATAGCACAGGCAATGGCACAAGCAGCTAGATTGCACTTGGAGACTGATATAGGAATTGGCATAACTGGGGTAGCTGGTCCAAATGAGATGGAAGGCAAGCCAGCCGGTACGGTATATATCGGGATAGATGACGGTAAGAGTAAGCGAGTAATTAAGGGTAGTTATTTGGGGGATAGAGCTAGGGTGAAACGCCGGACTACTACCGCTGCCCTTTTTGAGTTAAGAAAAATGCTATCTGTCCTTGACTAGTATAGTTATCATAGGTTAGAATCACACGGTTTTATGTTGTTTTAAGACTGCCTTGGGCAGTGGAATACAAACGTTCTGGAGGTTCCAATGCATCTGATTATTGACGGCTATAGCAGTAACTTGGATATCTTGCAGAGCAAGGAGTTCATTTATCAGTTATTAGACCAATATCCCGCCGAGATTGGTATGACCAAGATTGCTTCCCCTTATGTACTCAGGTATGTGGGAGCTAAACCTGAGGAGTGGGGGGTGTCAGGGTTTGTTCTCATTGCTGAGAGCCACATCATCATTCATACCTTCGTTGAGCGGCACTATGTCAACATAGACGTATTCTCATGCAAAGACTTTGATACCAACCAGACTATCAAAGACCTTAGTGATAGGCTTCAATTAACTGAGGTAAAAACTTACCTTCTTGATAGAACGGCAAGTCCAGGCTATTTAGACCAAATGGGTGAAACAGCTCTTTTGCAGCCGCAATGAGTCAGGAATTATTCTCTCCACCACGGAACTTCGCTGGTATTTCACCTCCCTATTCTGATTGGGAAAACTCCAGGGTTGTCGTCTTACCGGTGCCTTATGACAGCACCACTGACTGGCGAAGTGGTGCCCGTGATGGCCCCCGGGCGATTATTGATGCCTCCCGGTATTTAGAACTCTATGACCTGGAGCTTAAGCGAGAAATCTATCAGGTGGGGATACATACCCTGCCGGAAATACAGCCTGATATGACCGGTCCTGAGCACATGGTGCAGCGAGTTTATCAGGTGGCTAGGGAGCTGCTTGATAAAAATAAGATGGTGCTCATGTTGGGTGGAGAGCATTCACTAACTCTGGGCATGGTTAAGGCGTATCGGGAGAGGCACGAAGCTCTGTCTGTTTTGCAACTGGATGCTCATGCTGACCTGCGTGATAGCTATCTCGGAACCAGGTTTAGCCATGCCACCGTTATGAGGCGAGTTTGCGAGATATGTCCTATTGTCCCGGTAGGTATTCGTAGTTTGAGTGAAGAGGAACATAGGTTTATTGATGAGGCTGGCATAAAACCCGTTTATGCCGAGGACCTGATTTCAACTGGGGATTCTATAAAGCGTATAATAGCCGCACTTTCTAACGAAGTTTACATAACTATAGACCTGGATGTTCTTGACCCATCTATTATGTCAGCGGTGGGCACTCCTGAGCCAGGGGGTATCGGCTGGTATGAGCTACTAAATCTGCTGCGTGAAGTAGCCAGGTCCAAGCGAATTGTGGGTTTTGACCTGGTGGAGCTTTGCCCCGACGAGGGGCCACGTTCCTGTGCCTTTCTGGCAGCTAAACTAGCCTATAAGCTCATTGGCTATGTTTATACTACCTGATGGTGGGGCCGAGACGCTGACTGGGCAATAAGAATTAGACTAAGATAGCGAAAAATGGGTAGTGCATTTAATATTGGCAAGCTCTTTGGTATACAGTTCCGGTTGCATTATACTTGGTTCATAATATTTCTTTTGGTAACCGTGTCCCTATCATGGCAATACTTCCCCTTTGCCTATCCCGACCGGGGTCAGTTACTTTACTGGGTCTTGGGCATAGTTACCAGCTTGTTATTCTTTGCCTCAGTAGTAGCCCATGAGTTAGCTCACAGCCTGGTTGCCAGGATTAATGGTATCCCAGTAAAAAGCATCACCCTGTTTATCTTTGGTGGCGTGGCTCAAATGGCTAGAGAGGCAGCACGCCCTGGCGCGGAGCTAAAAATGGCGGCTGCTGGTCCTGCCTGCAGCCTGGTAATTGGTGGCTTGTTCTATCTGCTTTTGTTACGTACTCAAGGTGTAATTGAGCCGATAGCCGCTCTGGCTGAGTGGCTGTTTATTATAAATATAGCATTGGCTGTATTTAACCTCATCCCCGGTTTTCCCTTAGATGGTGGGCGGGTTTTCCGTTCCTTAATGTGGCACTTCACTGGTAGCTATAAACGCTCCACCCAGATTGCAGTGTGGGTGGGACGGGGTGTAGGCTATTCTTTTATTGGGATTGGTATTATAGTAGCCATACTTTCTCTATCTGGTTTGGCTCCTTTTGGTTTGGGCTGGTTTAGTGGTCTGTGGCTGGCCTTTATTGGCTGGTTCCTGGAAAATGCCGCCTCGTCTAGCTATCGTCAGGTTCAGTGGCGTGGTGCTCTCCACGGGTTTAGCGCTACACAGGTGATGACCTCTGTCTACCCGACGGTTCCGCCCAATATTACGGTTAGGGAGCTAGTTCAAGGTTACATCTTCACCGGTGGGCATCACGTATTTATGGTAGCTGACGAGGGCCGGTTAGTGGGCATTTTGACGCTGGACAATATCAAATCTGTTTCCCAACCAAGATGGGAAGCGACTCAGGTAAAGGAGATAATGACCCCGGCCGACAAGCTGAAGGTAGCTCATCCTGACCAGGATGCTCTCAGCCTTCTGGAGCAAATGGAAGCGGATGATATAAACCAGATGCTGGTAGTAAGTGGGGGTAGAGTTATCGGGCTGATTACCCGCGATAACCTGATAAGGTTCCTTCGTGTCCGTTCTGAGCTAGGGGTGTAACTGATGGTTAACTTGGCTCTCTTTGGAATTTAGCCTAAGCAGGAGGTTTTATACTATTGTATGACGTGGTAGTTATCGGTGGCGGCTTGGTAGGAAGCTATATGGCTTATAGGCTGGCTGGGATGGGCTATGGGGTGGCGGTGCTAGAGCAGCATAAGCAGTTGAGAGAACAGGTCTGCTGCACCGGCATTGTCAGCCAGGAGTGCATTAAGACTTTTGCGATTGATAATAGTCTTGTTTTGAGACAGTTGAACAGTGCCCGCTTATTTGCACCTTCAGGGAAGTTGATTAGGCTGTGGCGTGAGGAACCTCAGGCATGTGTTATCGACCGGGCCGCCTTTGACCGGGCTATGGCTAGCTGGGTTCAGGCTCAAGGAGTGAATTATCGCTTGGACAGTTTGGCTACAGGTTTGGAGGTTAGAGATAGTGGTGTTACCGTTAGGGTAACCTCTCAGGGGGAAAGGGTAGGCCTTGAGGCCAGGGCAGTGGTTATTGCCACCGGCTTTGGCTCAAAATTCGCTGATGGGTTGGGTTTGGGTAAGGTTGGTGATTTTGCTGTCGGAACTCAGGCTGAAGTGGAGGTATCTGGAGTAGACGAGGTTGAAGTCTATTTTGGTCGGGAAATAGCTCCTGGTTTCTTTGCCTGGTTAGTGCCCACTTCACCCCGGAGGGCTCTGGTGGGGCTGCTGGTACGGCACAATCCGGGACTTTACCTGAAAAGGTTGCTGTTAAGCCTGTTGAACCAGGGGAAGGTAGTTTCGGCTGAGGTTGAACCGATTTATGGTGGAATCCCACTGAAGCCGCTACCTAGAACCTACGGCAAGAGGCTGATAGTGGTTGGTAATGCCGCTGGGCATGTAAAGCCGACCACCGGCGGCGGCATTTATTTTGGGTTGCTCTCGGCTGAGATAGCGGCTAACACTTTACATCGGTGTCTGGCGGCTGATAACCTCTCTGCCCGGCGTCTAGCTGACTATGAGCGAGGGTGGAAGAAGAAACTGGGGAGGGAGCTGGAAATAGACTATTACGCCCGGAAATTTTATGAACGCCTGGGTGACCAGCGGATTGATAGGCTCTTTGACATAATAAAATCCAACGGTATTGATGAAGTTTTGCTTAAAGCCAGGGATTTGTCTTTTGACTGGCATAGTCGGGCGGTGTTAAGGTTGATGGGACACCGGGCAGTAGCCAAGGCTCTTGAGATGATGAAAATTCCCTTCCGCCCGGGGAAGAGAGATTTCGACTCGTAGTTAGCGTTGATATATAGAGATTGTTTATTAACCTCACCCCCTTAGGTTTTTATGAGGTAACCCTCCCCCTTTGTCCCCCTCCCTTTATAAGGGAGGGGGAATTGGTTATGTTAGAGGGACTTCGTCCCTCTAAAACTCCCTATAATCATGTTTAGAGGCTAAGCCTCGCTCGGCCTCTCTTTTAGGATCCCGCTCATTTTCAAGGAGAGGGGGAGAGATTTTAGAGAGGGGCTTCGCCCCCTCTCTTACCTAAACTGCCCCTTCCCTTATTAAGGGAAGGAGGTCAGGGGGATAGGTTGCTAAACAACCTTATATATAGGCTATTGACCAGTAATTGATTTGTGTTTAGAATTGGGTAAGACTAAAGCCAAGCAATATATGGGGAGGATTTTAGAGTGAGTGTTAGCCAACAGAATGTAGGTCTGGGTGAAGCCGCCAGCCGCTTTTTAGCCAGCTTGGCATCTGCAGAAAGGGGGGTGAGCCAGCAGGAGATATATAAGTTTGTTCGCTGGTTTGGTTGGGAACGACCTTTGGCTAGACTTACTCCCCCTGAGGTGGCTAACTACGCTCAGCGGTTATCATTATCAGATACCAGCTATATGAAGAATTTTGAACTAATACGAGCCTTCTTGATTTATGCCAGTAAGCAAGGCTGGTGTAAGAGTAATCTAGCTGCCCACTTTAAGACCAAGCTGGGGAAAACCAGGTTACCAGCTTCAACCAGGCAAGGTTTGCCAGGGGATACCCCCTTAACTCGGCAGGGATATGCTGAACTGGAAGCGGAACTAGTTGTCCTTAAGGGTAAGCGCTCTCAGGTTATTGATGAAATGCGTCGGGCAGCGGCTGATAAAGACTTCCGTGAGAATGCACCTTTAGAGGCAGCTAGAGAAGAACATGGGCAACTAGTAGGGCGGATTAGGAAGCTGGAAGAAACTCTTAAGTCTGCAACCATCATAGATGAAAAACAAGAGGTCGCCCTAAAAGCCAGTATTGGTGATAGCATCCTCCTGCGCAATGTAGCTTCTGGTGAAGAAGTGCGCTATATGATAGTTAGTCCCAGGGAAGCTGACCCAACCAAAGACAGGATATCCAGTGCTTCACCTATAGGTAAGGCAGCGCTCGGTCGAAGCCGAGGGGAGATTATAGAGGTAGTAGCACCTGCCGGTAAGCTACGTTATCAGATTAAGCAGATTGAGCGTTAGTTAGACTGTTGGGAAAGCTACCAGATTTCCTCAGAGGGTATGAGAAAGGTCGTTTTAAGAGCGGAAAATCTGTGTATCGGTTAATTGATACCCATGCTCATTTGGAAGAAATAGAAAATCTGGAACAAGCCATCACCGAAGCTAGGTCAGCCAATATTATCGCCATCATAGGAGTTGGCTCTGATTATGAGTCCAATCAAGAAGTTTTGCACTTTGCCCAAGTCTATAAGGACTTCGTCTATCCGGCAATAGGCTGGCATCCTGGGAACCTAAGGGATTCAGAAATAGACCGTAATCTAGAGTTTATTGAAGCTCATATCGGCCAAGCAGTCGGGCTAGGTGAAGTGGGATTAGATTATCATAAGGGGGTAAGGGCGATAGCGGAAAAGGATTTACAAAAGGGTGTGCTTAGGGAACTCTTAAAGATAGCCAAAAGACATAAAAAACCAGTGATAATCCATTCCCGATACGCCTGGCGAGACGCTTTAAGTTTGGTTGAGGAAGCCGGGCTACAGGAGGCAGTGTTTCACTGGTATACCGGTACCTCAAGCGTACTGCGGGACATAGTTAGCCAAGGCTACTTTATCTCCGCTACGCCGGCGGTGGAATACCATGAGGAGCATAGAAGAGCAGTAAAGGAAATTCCATTAGATAGGTTGCTCCTGGAAACGGATTCTCCGGTGGCATATAGGCGGGGAAGTGACTTTGAGTATGAAGCCAAACCAGCTGATATTCTGAGGGTGTTAAGGGGTGTGGCCAGATTAAAGGGTGTGAATGAAGCTCGAATTGCTGAAGTAACCACCGCTAATGCTGTGAAGCTTTTTAGCCTACATAATTGAACCGGCTTTTAATTGGTGTTGGGTGTCAAACCACCAGGGTGGATAAGTGTTTTATCCTTTTGAGCATGTTAGGGTGCGTGGTGAAAAGCTCCATCAATTTATCACCAGTGCCTAGCCGCACTTCCTTCTGACGCAGTTCCATGAGTTCGTCATAATCAATAGTGCCACTCATGTCTTGGTCAATCTGGGATAGCTCTCTAACTTCACGCCACGCCCGGGCAGGGTCATTGAGAAAGAAGGCCCTAACCCCCTCAACTCGCTTCAATTCCTCCTTGTTCCTGAAGCGGGCATTGCCATAAATCAGCTTATACAAGGCAGTAGCCAGGTGATGAGGCATGTTCCCCAACTGAACGCTGCCCAGGTCAGCATAGTACTCACGTATCCTGGAACCATAGAGCACTAGGAGGTTGGTAATGAAGTAGAGGAGGAAGGCGCCAAGCCCAATTAGAGCGGCGTAACCACCCCCTTGGCTACGGCCGCCGAAGGCCCCTCTCCACATCATACTCCAGGCAATCCAGTACATTATTAGCGGGATAGCTGAAAGTAGGGTGATAATTGCCATATCACGATGTTTGATGTGAGATAGCTCATGACCAAGGACAGCCCTGAGTTTATCCCGGCTCAATAGTTTCAGGATGCCCTGGGTAACACAGACTCGGCCATCCCGCTGTGTTCGGCCGAAGGCAAAGGCATTGGGTATAGTTAGCTGAGAAATGCCAACTTTGGGCTTAGGCAGATGTGCCTCCTTGGCTAGTTCAGCTACCATTCGGTGTAGTTCTGGCGCCTCTTTTTCTGAGACCCACTTTATCTTCATCGTCCAGCCAACTATAGCCGGGCCAATCAGATACTGGATACCAAGGAAGCTAAAGCCAAGGATAAGGTAGATCCAGGCACTGCCAGCCCCCATCCAGGTACCTAGACCGGTGATTACACCATAGAGGATGCCAAACATAACGGCAATTAGCAAGAACATTCTAGTTTGGAGCCACATATAGTTCTCTCCTTAAAAGAGTGGTTCTCAGGCACTAGATATATAATACAGCAAGAGTGTAGAATCAGACAAGAAATCCGAAGCTCAAATGTCTTAAATTCTTCAAAATTACGAATTGACTTTACCAACCTTGGTGTAGAGATTGTTAAAATGAGAAACTGGCCCGCTCAAGTTCACTCTCGCAGGCCAGTTTATCCCGAGATTAACCCAGAGGCTCTCAGAGGCGGGAAACCAGGAATTAGCTAAACAGGTAGGAAAGTCCCCAGAAGCTAAGCTCAGCAGCAATTTTCAGTAATTATTCCCTGCCAGTAACACCCCTTTTGTTTTTCTTGGTTAAATTCAACAAAACAGCCTATCGTTGTCTTTTATGGGCGATGCTACTCATACCTGCCATTATCCTCAGTACCGGGTTTGCTTGAGGAGTCTTTCACCTTTGCCAAGACCAGCTTAGAAAGCCCACCAGGTAGACCAATAGCACCAGTAGCGCCAGTAGTACCAGCTATAAAACCAGGTGTACCATCCATACCACCGGTAATCGTAATATTCATAATAACGGTAGTGCCAATACCACCAGGAGTAGTACCAGTTGGGGTGATTATGGGAATCATACCACCAGTAATGCCACCAGACAATCCGGCCATCAATCCACCACCAGGCTCTGATGAGGAAGGCTGGGTGAACGACGACTCTCCCATGTATATCAATCACGTCAATATTGGTTATGAATCCCATGACCAGGGGTGGTCCACTTTCAGGAAGAGCGACGATGATTTTCGCCTTGCTGTCTTCAGCTTTAGGTATGGCGGGTATGGAGACGATGGCTACCTTCCCGTCAGGAGTGTCAGCAAGAATTGGTTCTGCCCCGGCGAGGTCCATTTCTATTATTTCGGTCTCAATCACCTCGAGAATCTCGGGCGTGCCATAAATTACGTCGAGAGCCTCCTCAATAAACGCATCTCCCTCCGGCCCGACTAAATCTTGGAGTTGAACGTTGCCCTCCCAGAAATCAATTAACTCCCACAGCGAGTCTACAAAACCCTCGCCTTCTCCCGGCGACTGTAGGGGTTCGTTCACCTGGGGTGTTGACGCTGGCACCTTGAGCTGTGTGGTGCAACCCCCTACTAAGCTCAGCACCATAACCAGGGCCAATCCCAGGAGTACCCATCTTTTAGTAGACATTTTCCTCTCCTCCTTTTACCACTAGTTTAATAGTAAGCAATAATTATTTTGTACTATTAGAAAGTCCACCAGGTAGACCAATACCACCAGTAGCGCCAGTAAAACCAGCTATAAAACCAGGTGTACCACGGATACCACGAATAACCGTGATCCCAATAATACCCCCAATGCCAATACCACCAGGAGTAGTACCAGTTGGGGTGATTATGGGAATCATACCACCAGTAATGCCACCAGATAGCCTGGCCGTCAATCCAGTAAACGGCTCGGATAAAGAAAGACGGATGGACAATGACTGAACCATCGCGATCTATCACTGCTATGTTGGTTATGTATCCCATAGAAAGGGGATTTCCCTTTTTGGGAAGAGCTATGATGGTAGTTGCCTGGCTGTTTCCGGGACCTGGCTCGGACGGTATAGAAACGATGACCACCTCAGGTTGCTCAGGGTCATCGAAATTGGCTCGGATTACTTCAGCTTCTTCCTGGTTAAGGGTATACCCTTCCTCCTCTAGAGCTGTGGAGACCGACTGCATTCCTTCATCAAGAAGTGCCTTCTCTATAGCCGCTGCTCTATCGGCACCAGCTAAATCTTGGAGTTGGTTCAGCTGCAGGGCAGGCGCAACCCACTACTAGACTTAGCGCCAAAAGCAGAGACATTACTGTAAGCAGACACTTTTGGTTTATCGGTTTCCCTTTCACCGCTGCCTCTCTAAGACAAATGAAGTTTGGAGGTTCTAGACGAAAATACTCTTGACCAGAACTACGGTATCAAAGTTTTCTGGATAACTCCCTCTGGTTTTTATGGGTTAGACAGTAGTATAAAGGATAAGCCTTTGTCAAGCATCTGTTCCCGGTTTCCCGCTTGGCTCGCCTCTTTTGTCTAGTGATGAGCGGTCACGCTGCCAGCGGTGAATCTCGTCTAATGCCGGTGGAGCCACGCTAAACACTTCTATATCCTGAGGAAATTGCACCATGTGACCTTCCTGGATAAAGAGCAGCCCTACTTCATCAGCCTTAAGAGTCTCGTCTATTCTCTGAGCAATGTACTCATATCTCTTTCTTAAAGCTGCGACATAGAATTCAGAGACCATCTTGGCCACTTTCTGGCTGATAAACCCCATAAGGAGGTGTCTCTCCCAGTCTATACTCTCCTCAGACAGCTCTTTGTCCTCTGTTGCCTCCAGCACAGCACCGCTTTGGCACTTATCCTTAACAATCTGGCAACAAGAGGGATTTAGTTTCTCTATCACCTTGAGCCCATCCTCACCAGCTACGGTGATTGACTCATGGTAAACATGGCTCACTTTCCCTATTTTTATCTCCAGGTTAGCTACATGCTGACTTACCTGTTCCCAGTAGAGGTTAAACTTCTCCACATATTCGGGGGGAGCACCCTCTCCAGAAAATATAAGGGGAACAAGATAGAGTTTTCTCCTGCCGGTGAAGTGCTCTGCCTCGGGCTTTTCAATCTTACCTAGTTGCTCGGTCATTTGCGTCATCCTTTCTGTCGAGTCTTATCTTATAGCTTTGCGCTTTTCAACACTCTAGATTTTACACTCTAGGAGTGCTCAAAAACAAGGGAGTCTCTAAATCGGGTCAGCGCTCTCGTATCCTTTGACCGGTGAAGGCGTCTGTGCTATATTTAGGCAGGTAGAGGCCAAATATATGGAAATCAGCTGGTTAGGACATTCGTGCTTCAGAATCAGGGGGAGACAGGCCACAGTGATGACTGACCCTTATCCGCCTGACTTAGGTTATTCATTGGGTAAGCCTACCGCTCATATTGTAACGGTAAGCCACCAGCACCCGGGTCATTCCTATGTTCAGGGTATTGGTGGTGGGCCGAGGAGAATTACTGGACCAGGTGAGTATGAGATTGGTGGAGTCCTGATTACCGGGATAGCTACCTTCCACGACCGGGAGCGGGGCAAAACGAGGGGTAAAAATACTGTTTATCTTATGGAGGTGGATGAAGTGTCGGTCTGTCACCTTGGTGACCTGGGGCATGTGCTTACTGCCGAGCAGGTAGAGGAGCTGGGTAATGTGGATGTGTTGCTACTCCCGGTAGGTGGTGTATCTACTATTAACGCCCCGGTGGCGGCTGAAGTGGTACGACAGCTCGAGCCCAAGGCAGTGGTTCCCATGCACTATAAAACCGAGGCACTAAGCTGGGAGCTGGAGCCGGTAGACAGATTCCTTAAGGAGATCGGGGTAAAAGAAATTGACTCCCAGCCAAAGTTGTCTTTTACCCGGTCAAGCTTGCCGGCCAGCACGCAGGTCTTTTTGCTTGACTATTAAGATTATTTAGCTACCTCACCCCCTGTGTCCCCCTCTCCTTCAAAGGAGAGGGGGAATTGATTTTAGAAGAGGGGCTGACGCCCCTCTTAAACTCCCTTTATTGGGCTAGTGTCGTCTTATTGCCAGCACCAATATAGTGGTCAACAGCGATATGATGATGAAGCCCAAGAACCCCATCATGTAGAAGACCCAGTCGGGGGTAGTCTGCTGGGCTGGTGGTGGGGGGGACGGTGGGGGTGGTAGAAGTGGCTGAGCTGGCTCGGTTGGCGCTGGTGGTAGTGGCTTGGTAGTGAAGGCGCTGACCGCACTCCAGGCGCTATAGCTATCAGAGCTACGAGCCCTGACCTTCCAGTAGTAAGTGGTATTATAGTTCAGGATTAGGTCACACTGCCAGGCAGTGGTGCGTAGGGCATCATCGCCCATCCTGACAATTATAGGGTTGCCCAAGGAAGCATCGGTAGATACTACTAGCTCATAGCTATCCGCCCCGGCTATGGCACTCCACTGAAATACAGGTTTTAGCTCTATGCCACTGGCGCCAGCTTCAGGGCTATAAAGCTTGGGGGCAATAGTCTCAGAACCAAGGCTGGTGGTGAACGACCACTTACTTGACCACGGGCTTAACACTGGCTCAGTAACCCTCACTCGCCAGTAGTAGGTGGTTGCTGGCTCAAGTGCTGGTAGCTTGGCTTGGCTGGCTTCAGTACTACCCTCAAATCCGGCGGGGACGGTGGAGAAGTCTTTTTCATGGTCAAGTTGCCACTGGTAGCTGGTAGCACCCTTGGCTGCCTCCCAGTCAAGGCTAACATTACTAATGGTGTGATTAATCATGGTGCCTATACCTTGTGCCTTTTCTTGAGGTGAGGTCAGGGTAACCGGTTCGGTCAGGCTATCAGTATAGGTCATCACCCTCCAATTAGTAGTATCAATTGACCACAGCCTATTACCACTCAGCCACAATCCATTCAGGGTAGCCCCGGCATCAAGCCCACGGGTTACTGTTTCAAATGTCGGACCCAGAGAATAGGTCGGATTGAGGCTCCGCTCCATACCACCTTCTCCTTTCGCCGTATCTACTGATTGAGAGTTCATAGCGTATAATGTACCATCGGATGACACTATAAATTGGTCAATTATGGCACCATCGGGCAGGGTGCTATCTATGCTTTCCCAGCTAGTGCTGCTGCCAATAGTAAAGCGGTAGATAGCGCTCGAATTCTTGTCATCCTTTTTGCAATGGCTAGCGGCATAGACCATGTTATTACGGCTATAATCTGGGTCGAAGGTGACCGTTACGTTGTTGGAGTCGCTATTGGCTATTAATTCGGGTAGTTGCGGAACCAGTAGCTCAAAGGAGTCCCCATTATCTTGAGACCAGTAGACCTCGCCGCCTTCATTACCTACTATGATAGTCTCATCCTCATCATAGTCAGGCGACAGGGCTATGGAGTATAGTGGCTGGCTGCCGGCTATAGCTACGCTGTAACTTAAGCCGCTGTTGGTAGTGCCGTAGACCAGTCCGTTACTGCCATCGTAGCTACCAATGAATAGAGTCTTGTCATTAACCACTGCCCAGGTGTCAATGGTGAATGGAACACTTCGGTGTGTGAACTTTTGACCGTTATCAGTTGATTTCCACAAGGCCGGACTGCCATCACTACTACCAGCGATGAATACTACCTGACCGTCATACTGGGGAGGAAGTTCAACCAGGTCAATACTGTCTACGTCAGCTAGGGTGCTGGAGTAGAGCCTTTCCCATCTTTCTCCCTCGTTTAAATTTCGCCATAGGCTATGCTCACTACCCCAGGTGAGCATAAACAGGGTATTATCCTGACTGTAGTTGGGGGACACCGCCAGGTCAACAATGTTACTAATATCAGTATCAATTAAGCCCACCTGGTTGTAGGTAACACCCCCGTCGGTAGTATAGGAAAAGGCACTGTTACTGCCGCTGGTAGCGGCGTATGCCTCGCCACTGCTGGCAAAGTCAGTAGCCATGAGCACATAGGTTTTAGACTCTCCGGTTGGCGGTTTGGAGCTTGTTGTCCAGCTAGTACCGCCATCGGTGCTGCGGTAGACCTGGGCACTATTGGCAGCACCCGCCAGCAGATAAGCACTGGTAGCCTCACCAGTGATTGCCAGTGAGGTAACATCAACATTGCTCCACCCATAATCAGCGCCAATATCAAGGTCGGTAGCTACTGATAAATCTGGTGCCTCTACTCCCTCAATCATATAGACATCACCGCTATCACCGCCGGCATCAATAGCCACAAACTGGATATAGTCTCCGCTGGTTACATCAGAATCATAGTCGCTGGGAAAGGCAATAGCTGCTGAGTCCGGTGTTATGCCGCTAATTATGGCATCACCTACGGTTTGTCCCCACCCATCACCACCAATGTTGGTAGTAACCAAGGTGTCAACTTCGTCAGTGACCACCGCCACCATTTGCTGGTCGCTGGCGAAATTTGGGGAGAAGGCTATAGAATAGACATCATAACTGCCTAGGTCGGTATCTATCCAACTGGCGAATGGCTTGTCTTCCTCAAGGATATAGACACCACCGTAGTCCAGGCTATCGGTGTCTCTGGTGCCGACAGCGATAGTGTAGTCGTTATCCAGTGGTAAGACATCAATAGCGGTAATTTCAATATTATCACTGCCCGCCCCACCCGGGTTTGATGCCAGCGGGGTGAAACTGCTCCCAGCATCGGTAGATTTATAGACACTAGACGGGGTGGCATAGTAGATGACGCTGGCATCATCGGGGCTGGTGGCAATATCAACTAGAGCGTCTGTCACCTTGCCGGTGTATGCCCAGCTAAAGCCATTGTCAGTGGATTTAAATAGGGTATAGCTTGTCCCTGAGGGGTTAGCGTAGGCGTAGATAGTGCCATCAATAGCCATAGTCAGGTGCTGGATATCTGAGCCGTCAGCCAATACCCAGTTACCTGGCTTGCCCTCAGTGGGGATACTGACGGTAGACCACTCAACCACATCTGGGGTGGCAATGGCTGGAGTAGGGATAGTTGAGCCAAGCAGGCTCAGTAGCAAAATCAGTGCCAGGGTCAAAAGACATCTCATTTTAGCCACCTGGCGAATTTTACCTTGCCGTAAGACAGAAGTCAATTATATTTTATCTACCTCACCCCCTTAGTTTTTGTTGAGAACCCCATCCCCCTTTGTCCCCCTTCCCCTTATCAAGGGGAAGGGGGATAGGTTATATAAGAGAGGCTCTGCCCCTCTTATACACCCCTTAGATTAAGCTCCTTCAAAGGAGAGGGGGATAGGTTATCTAAGAGAGGCGGAGCCTCTCTTAGACTCTCCATTAGTATCTCTCTCCTTCAAAGGAGAGGGGGAGATATAAAAAAGAGGGGCCGTTAGCCTCTTTTACTTTATCTTCTCTTGAGGTTGTTTAGTTGTCATTGCGAGGAATGTCATTGCGAATGTAATGAAGCAACCTGAAGTGCCGAAGCAATCTTTGAAAGCAATAGTGGGATTGCTTCGCTTCGCTCGCAACGACAGTTTGGGTTATTAAATCTAAGCGAGGAATGTCATTGCGAATGTAATGAAGCAACCTGAAGTGCCGAAGCAATCTTTGAAAGCAATAGTGGGATTGCTTCGCTTCGCTCGCAACGACAGTTTGGGTTATTAAATCTAAGCGAGGAATGTCATTGCGAATGTAATGAAGCAACCTGAAGTGCCGAAGCAATCTTTGAAAGCAATAGTGGGGTTGCTTCGCTTCGCTCGCAACGACAGTTTGGGTTATTAAATCTAAAAGGAGAGAGCCCCCGAACTTCGGGGGCTCTCTGGGTATCTGATTTGGGTGTTACCCATCAAGCTAGGGCTAGACTACTCGCCTGGTCCTGACTATCAGGACAATCACCGCTATAATCAGAAGCGCACCAATACCAATGATAGTCCACAACAGGGCAGGTGGAATTGGTGTTGGTAGTACTATCGGTGCCGGTGCCGGTTGTGTTACCGTTGCCGGTGGTGTTGGTGCCGGTGGTGCAACTGCCTTCTCCATGGTGGTGAAAGCACCGACATCGCTCCAGCGGCTAAGGGCCACAGTGCCCTTGTACGCCATTACCTTCCAGAAGTAGTTGCTGTTGTACTCCAGCTCAAAATCAAGCTGGTAGGCGGATTCGGGCACTTTCTCGTTCACCAGCGGGCTGGTGAATGCAGCATTGTCTGCCAGCATAAACTGGTAGCCGTCAGCGCTCTCGGCGCTTTCCCAGCTAAAGGCTGGCATCAAGTCCACGTCAATGCCACTATATTGCCACTCACCGCCTGGAGTGTAAAGCGTTGGCGCCCAGGGTGGTTCACCCAGTGCCGTGTGGAACGTCCACAGGTCAGACCAGCGGCTGTGCCACGGCTCGTCTGGGGATACTCTTACCTTCCACTCGTATTCGGATGAGGCGCTCAACTGTTTTAAGAGTACGTCGGTGTCCTCGATCTCATCATCGACATCGGAGTCTCCCGTAGGTACATGGTAGTATTTAACCTCGTACTCGTCAGCGTCGCGCACCTCGTCCCAGGCAACCCTCATCTGGTCTTCGTAGTCGCTCTTATAGCCATCAGGCGGGCTGTCCAGCGTTACCTGACCGGAGCAGGTGTCCTCCAGCGCCCATATCTCGGCATCGCCGGCGTAGGCGTCCATGTCAATCGTCCACAGGACGTTGGTACCAGGAGTCACCCACAGGTGGAAGGGGTCTACCAGATTGATATCATCCTGGGACTCCCACAGATTGTTGCTCTCGTGGAGCAGCAACCGCCACACGCCGGTATCTTCAGCCCCTACCGCCCCGGAGACCTCAGCCCACAGGCTATCATTGCTCACGGTCACTGCCGTGTTGAGAAGCCAGCCGCCAACAATTATGTTGACACTGAAGGTACCGTAAGCGCCGGAGTCATCACCCTCAACCGTAATCGTGCCGGTGATTGCTGTTCCTGTGCCGTTAGTCGTGAGGGAATCAGCCCAGATGCTGAGTGACTCACCATCCTCGAAGTCACCATCGATACCGGTTAAATCACTATCAGGGATACTGAAGATACCGGAATTGGTACCATCTGTTAAGTTGAGCACACCATCGGCCTCAATATCGGCACTGATAGCGCCTCCTCCGCTGCTTAGAGCGTAGAGAGCATTGTCCTCAGCCACCACTAGGCCGCTGCAGTAGACTCGTTGCGGGTCGCCATCACCGTCATCGTCTTCCAGTTCGTCAAAGTCAACGTCATCGGTGTCAGCCACCTCGCCTTCCCAGATGTAGCTGCCAGCGTCATCGGCGACATAGATGTACATGTAGCCGTCGGCGTCCTCATCAGCGAAGTCGGCGTCAAAGGCAACGTAGACTATGCCGTCACTGGCAAGGCCGGACTGCTCTTCGTCCTCGGCGTCATCAAAGGTATCGCCATCATTATCTGACAGCATTATCTCGCCACTCATACCGCCGAGCAGAATGAAGCCCTCGCCATCCTCGAAGTCGGGTGACATGGCGATGTCGTTGAAATCGGTGCCGGTTTCAGTGGAAGTCCAGCTTAGACCGCTGTTGGTGGACATGTAGAAGCCACCAGTAGTGTTGCCGAAGTCCCAGCAAGCGGCGTAGATGGTCTTGCTGTCGGTTATCTCCCAGTCCCTGATGAAGGCATCATCTTCAACACTGCGCTTGCTGCCGAAGGTCTGCCCGTCGTCGGTGGACTTCCAGATAACTGACTGCTCAGGGCCAGGAACAGTGCCACTGACAGCGGTCGAGTCCGTGCCGGTAATGTAGATGGCTTCGGCATCCCACGAGTAGGTTACCAGACCGAACCAGCCGCTAAAGTTGCCCGGTGCACCGGCGGGGTCACCGCAGAGAACACGGACGTAGTCCGGCTCGTCGGCATCGCCGTTCTCGGTAAGCCACAGGCTGGTAGTCCCGGCGGTAGAAGTGAGGTCAGAGTAGGTGGACATCAGGAAGGTGGGCGTGTCCGGGAAGTCGGGGTGGAAAGCCAGGTCGGAGACCAGTTCAATAGCAGTGTCAATGTAGCCAACCTGGTTATAGGCCTCACCGCCATCGTTGGAGCGGGATACGGCGCTTTCAGTCCCCCAGGCAGAGGCAAAAGCCATGCCCTCATCGGGGTCAAAGACCTCGCCGCCCCAGACAACGTCAGCCTCCATTTCGACAAGAGTCATAGCCTCGCCGGTGGGGGGCTTATCGACATCATCCCAGTTCATGCCGCCGTCATCGCTTATGTAGATTTCAGGAGCCCACATTGCGCCGGCCAGGATTATCTCGTCGCCGTAATCGCCGGAGACGACAATGCTAACGACGTCAGCGTCCGTAACATCGCCAGAGAGGACAAACAGGTCAATGGCGTTTGAGTTGCCATCGTCGGCATCTACCCCCTCAATCAGCCAGACACCACCGTCCTCGGGTTCCACAGAGCTCAAGCCAGCGTAGACGATGATTTGGTCATCGGAGTCGTAGTCATCGGGGAAGTCCATATCCGCGCCGAATTTGTAGGCATCGAGCCCAAGTAGTGTATTAGAAACGTGAACACAGGCATCACCAACCTCTTGACCCCACTGGCCGGGTGAGATGGTAGCCACAAGCCAAAACTCATTAGTATTGTCGGCAATTATCGCCCACATGAGATTGGACGTGTCAAAGTCGGGGGCAAAAGCTACCGCTAAGGCGTCACCAAAGCTGTAGGTCTCGGCGGTAGTGTCACCGTTCTTATCCGCTGAACCTGACCAGGTATCAAGCTCCTGGATACGCCAGTCCTCAAACAGCCTGTCTTTGAGGACATAGACGTCTTTATCGGTGGCCGCCGCAATCCAGTTGTAGTCGTCCTCGTCGGTCCAGACATCGATGTCGAACAGCTCAAGGACGGTCTCTCCCGCTGGGAAGTCCTTGAGATTGATGACATCACCTTCGCCAGCTTCCTCCATGCGGACGACAACCGGCTTGGCCGGTGAGCGGTCATCCTGGTATATACCCAGGTAGACCAGCTCGTCATCTGCGTAGTTGGGCGAGATGGCTATGGCGGCGACACCATTTTCAGTTCCGCTCGCGTTACTTTCGATGTCGTCCCACTCGGTGTCATCCCAGGTATAGCCATTGTCATCCGACTTGGCCACCTTCCAGTAGTATAACGACGTGGTTGAGTCTTGCCAGTGGATAGCGGCGTAGAGGGTACCGTCAGGGGCGACTGCTATCTCGCCAATGTTGGTGTCAGCCTTGAGAGTAGGCAATCCCCACTCGCCCCAGTCGTTCTCCGTATACTCCTCGGCGGCGGTGGCCACTGGCGCGAAGACCATCATGAGACTGAGGACCATCACCAGCGTCAGGCCTATCCCCATTAGTTTAGTTATTTTCTTTTTCATCGACCTTTAATTTTCCTCCTTTTAAGGATATTCTTTCATCTCCATAAATGAGAGTATTAAACCATATATCCCCTCTTTTATATGGAGACAAGGTTTCTCTTTAAGCTGCTTTGCGTTTTTACTAACGCTCTTCCCTTTCGGGCTCTGGTCATAGCATCACCCCCTTTCCTATTATATAATACCATACCTTGTCAATAGGTACGTAACCAATATAGCACAAAAAATTTATTTGTCAACCCCCCTGAGGTACTATTATAGAGAATATAACACTAATTCGCCATTTGTCAAGCCCTGTCTATTATAATACCACACCTTGTCAAGCCCTGTCTATTATAATACCACACCTTGTCAAGCCCTTTATTCATGAGGTTGTTTAGTTGTCATTGCGAGGAATGTCATTGCGAATGTGAGGAATGTCATTGCGAATGTAATGAATGTCATTGCGAATGTAATGAAGCAACCTGAAGTGCCGAAGCAATCTTTGAAAGTAATAGTGGGATTGCTTCGCTTCGCTCGCAATGACAGTTTGAGTTACTAAACGGTCTCTTATTTATTGAGGTAGATAACAATCTCTACATGTCCTTGGTCAGGTTAGCCAGGAACTCGGCATTGGACTTGGTCTTGCGCAGGCGCTCTAGGACTCGTTCTACAGCTTCGGTGGCGTTCACCGAGTCAGCGGCAATCATAGACAGCATACGCCGCAGTAGCCACACCTGCTTTATGGTATTATCATCTAGGAGCAGCTCTTCACGCCGGGTACTACTGCGCTGGATATCCATCGCCGGGAAGATTCGGCGCTCAGACAGTCGGCGGTCAAGGTGAAGCTCCATATTGCCTGTTCCCTTAAACTCTTCGTAAATGAGCTCATCCATACGGCTGCCGGTATCAATCAGGCAGGTGGCAATAATGGTCAGGCTACCGCCCTCATCGGTGTTGCGGGCAGCGCCAAAGAAACGCTTGGCTGGGTGCAGTGCTGCCGGGTCAATGCCACCGGATAGGGTGCGACCACTGGGGGGCATCACCAGGTTATATGCCCGGGTAAGCCGAGTGATGCCATCAAGGAGGATGACCACATCCTTCCCACTCTCTACCATGCGCTTGGCTCTATCCAGTGCCAGCTCAGCGACCCGGGTCTGGTTCTCTACCGGTTCGTCAAAGGTAGCACCTATCACCTCTCCCTTGACGGAACGCTTCATATCAGTAACCTCTTCTGGTCGCTCACCAATAAGGCACACCATCAGGTGAATGTCACTATAGTTAGTGGCGGTGGCATTGGCTATGGATTTGAGCAGCACTGTCTTACCTGCCTTAGGTGGTGATACGATTAAGCCTCGCTGTCCCCGACCGATAGGGGCAATGAGGTTCAACAGGCGGGTGGAGAGGTCATCGGGTGAGACCTCCAGGTTAATCAGCCGGTTGGGGAAGATGGGAGTAAGGGAACCGAAGGGGGGGCGTTCTTTAGCCAACTCAGGGTTGAGGTCGTTAATTGCCTCCACTCTGAGTAGACTGTAGTATTTCTCGCCATTTCTGGGTGGTCTACCCTGGCCGGCAACCATATCACCATTGCGTAGACCGAAGCGGCGAATCTGTGACTGGGAGACATAGACATCATTAGAGCTAGGCAGTAGGCTGTCTTGCCTGAGGAAGCCATAGCCGTCACTCATAATCTCCAGGATGCCGCTACAGAAGATGTAGCCCTGCTGCTCAACGGTTGCCTTGAGCAGGCGCATGATGAGCTCCTGCTTCTTGAGGCTAGTATAGTTGGAGATACCCATCTCCTTAGCCAGCTCAACGAGTTCATCCCTAGTTTTGTGTTCTAGTTCGGTAATGTTCATTTTCTTAACCTCGCTACCTTAATCCAACCCACTCTCCTGGGAAAGGGTAAATAGTTATCCAGAATTATACCTTTTAAGCAACTTTATCTCGGGCTTAGTTCCAAAAAGATAGGCCAGTAAACTACTGATTTCTTAAGTTAGTAGCTTGGGCTTGTCTAATCTGGCAATAGCTTATCGATTTCCTTTTTTAGTTTCTATCGCTGTTGAACGCTTTGCCAATCGGAGAGGAACCGAGCATTACCAACATCAGTTAGCGGGTGCTGCATCATCTGCATCAGCACCTTAAAAGGCACTGTGGCGATATGAGCTCCAGCCTTGGCTGCGACCACACAGTGTAACGGGTGACGAATACTGGCGGCCAGCACTTCAGTTTTCAGATGGTAGTAGCTAAAGACCTCAACTATATCTTTAACCAACTGCATACCATCGTGGCCGACATCGTCCAACCGACCAACAAAGGGACTAACATAGGTAGCGCCGGCAAGAGCGCCCAGAAGGGCTTGATTGAGCGAAAAGCACAGGGTCATATTGACCTTGATATTATCCCTAGCCAGAGCCGATATCACCTCAAGACCATCAATAGTCGATGGAATCTTGATGACCACATTAGGTGCCCAGGTGGCTATCTCCCGTGCCTGCTCAAGCATCGCTTGAGTTCCCTCGACCACCACCTCAGCCGAAACTGGTCCGGGGATGATAGAACAAATCTCTTTGACGACGGCCTTGTAATCATTAAGACCTTCTTTGGACACCAGGGTGGGATTGGTGGTAACCCCGCTGACAATACCCAGCCGGGCACCTTTTTTAATCTCGTCAATATTAGCGGTATCAAGGAAAATGCGCATGTTTACCTCAAATATGGTAGTGGTATTTTATCATAAACTAGAAGAAAGGGGTAGTGGTGGTTGAGCTCCTTCGCGTAGTATATTCTTGGCTACGCCAATAAAATCGCGGAACAGGGGGTGGGGACGACCAGGACGGGAGCCAAATTCAGGGTGGAACTGGCAGCTCACCATCCACGGGTGGTTGGCTAGCTCACAGACCTCTACCAACCTTCCGTCAGGGGACAGCCCGCTATAAATCATTCCTGCCTCCTGTAGTCCAGGGCGAAACTCATTATTAAATTCAAAGCGGTGCCTATGGCGCTCGTAGACCAGGCTCTGTCCATAGGCTTTAGCCGCCCGGCTGTTATCAACCAGTTGGCAGGGGTAGTTACCTAGGCGCATAGTGCCGCCCTTATCCTGTATTTCCTTCTGTTCGGGGAGAAGGTCAATGACGGGATAGGGGGTGGAGGTGTCAAACTCGGTGGAGTTTGCCTTATCTGAGTCTAGGGCATAGCGGGTAAACTCAATTACCATAACGTGCATACCTAGGCATAAGCCTAAATAGGGGATTTCATTGTTGCGGGCATAGCTAGCTGCTTTTATCATACCCTCAATCCCCCTGATACCAAAGCCACCAGGAACTATAATACCTTGGGCTGAGCGTAGTTGAGCATCGCCGCCATCCTGTTCTAAATCCTCCGAGTGAACCCAGAGGAGATTAAGTTCTCTACCATGATATAGAGCCGCGTGATGTAGTGCTTCACGAACTGAGTAGTAGGCGTCCTTCAGTTCCACATATTTGCCTACCAGAGCGATATTAACTGGCTCGTGAGGCTCCTTGAGGCACCTGACCAGTTCCTGCCACTGGCTCAGGTCTGGTGGTTGTGATTTAAGGTTAAGCCTGTCCACAATCAGTTGTCCCAATCCTGTTTCCTCC
>Ga0209979_1000333_pt1 | contig 67173 bp, 59 predicted proteins | sample AnhtaG_FD_183114 | JGI IMG/M metagenome (GOLD analysis project Ga0209979, IMG submission 183114) | Deep subsurface microbial communities from Anholt, Denmark to uncover new lineages of life (NeLLi) - Anholt_01485 metaG (SPAdes) (version 2) | ecosystem: Environmental > Aquatic > Marine > Oceanic...
GTGAAATCAGAAAGGAATACGTAAACAGACAAAGGAATGTGATGAAAATCTATTAATCAATGATGGCAATCAATATAGTACAGTATCATCAGCAAGTACAATATAAGATCAGGTCAACTACTGTGTGTTGCAGATGATATTTAGTGCTTTAGAAATGACGATAATTTCAATTGTGGTGGGTGTTATAGCAATTGTTTTAGGGGTAATCACTATTAAGGATTTTTTCTTTTTCAAAAGAGGAGTTTCTATTGGCATCCCAGAGAAGAAAAAATCAGGAATATATCGGCAAATGAGAAATCTTGTAAAAACCCCATATGTATCAGTTGTGGTTTTTGGGACAATAGTGTTAGCAGTTACCGTTAATCTATTTGAGCTGGTATGCAGTTTTATCTTCCCTGCTCTTTTTATCAGTAGATTAAGCGATAGTGGCTTATCAGGCTTTCATCAGCATCTGTATATACTTGCTTACAACGTTATCTATGTTATCCCGCTTATCATTATTGTATTACTTTTTGTATTTTCTCTAGGACGAATGAAATTAACAGATTGGCAAGGTCAAAAGTTAAAACTATTCTCAGGTATAATGATTTCCTCATTTGGAATTCTTCTGCTAGTTGATTATATGATCTTAGAAAATGTCGTTGCTCCAGTAGCGTTACTACTACTTAGTATTATTTTAACGACTATCATCTCTCATATTTGGAAAAAATACAGTCATAAGGAGAAGATAGATTTAAAAGAAGAACCCAAAGAAGAAGAGCAGTGAACCCTCCCTACTTATAATAAATATAATATATCTATCATATTTGATATTTAGCTATACTTCTCAACAAGATCTGCAATATCAGTTGGAAAACGAGCAAGTTTAACATCTGCTTTTTCAAATGCTTCAATCTTTGACTTTGCAGTTCCCTTCCCTCGAGCAATGATTGCTCCTGCATGTCCCATACGTTTACCTGGAGGAGCAGTTCTTCCAGCGATAAATGCAAAGACTGGTTTACTAATATGTTCGATAATATGCTCAGAGGCATCTTCTTCAGCAGTACCACCGATTTCACCAACTAAAACAACTGCTTTTGTATCTTTATCTTTTTCAAAAGCATCAAGCGCATCAATAAACGTCGTACCAATTATTGGATCACCACCTAGTCCAACACATGTACTCTGTCCCATACCTTTTTCTTTCAAAGAATTCACAATCTCATACGTAAGTGTACCAGAACGACTAGCAACACCAACATTCCCCTCCATGAAAATACCGCCTGGTAATATACCTATTTTGGTTTTCCCTGGACTTGCAATCCCTGGACAATTAGGACCAATAAGTATTGCATCTTTGTATTTTGCATAATGAACAAACTCCATCGCATCATGAAACGGAATATTCTCAGTAATGACAACAACTGTTTTGATACCAGCATCAAGTGCTTCAAACACGGCATCCTTTGCAAAACGGGCAGGAACAAGTACTAAAGAAGTATTTGCATCTGTTTCAACAACAGCATCCATGACAGTATCAAAAACAGGGACACCATGAACCTCCTGACCAGCTTTTCCTGGAGTAACACCAGCAACAACTTTTGTTCCAAAATTCAACATTTCACCAATATGAAACACACCTTGATGTCCTGTTGCACCCTGAACCAGTACTTTGTTTTTTTCATCAACAAAAATCGACATTTATCTCTCTCCCGCAAGATCACAAGATTTCTGAGCAGCATCCTGCAAAGTCGCAGCGGTAATCAGTCCTGCATCCTTCAAAATATCTTTTGCTTTTTCTTCATTCATACCCTTAATACGTGTTACTACTGGACAATCAATTCCCTCCTTAGAAATTACTGCTTTCACACCTCTTGCAACAGTATCACATTTTGTAATCCCGCCAAACAAATTCAAAAATATCACACTTGGTTTTGCCTTCTTCATGAGTTCAAAAGCCTGCTTTACTTTTTCAGGATCATCAGTACCACCAAGGTCCAAAAACACACCTCCATCCCCCTTAAAATGTGTCAATGCATCAAGCGTTGCCATTGTTAAACCAGCACCGTTTGCTATCACACCAATATTTCCATCCAACTGAATAAATGCAATCCCCTTCTCTTTTGCATCCTTCTCTAAGGGAGTAAGCTCAACATTTTCAGCGACAATATCAGAATGACGATACAATGCATCATCATTAATGGTAACCTTAGAATCAAGAGCAATAACATCACCATCCGATGAAATGATCAATGGGTTGATCTCAACAAGCTCACAATCATACTCTCTAAACATCTTATAAAGTTTTGAAAGGACATTTGCTACTTGTTTTCCTTCTTCTTTTTCAAGTTTCAGCTTTGAAATTGTTCCACGTATATGAAATGGTTGAATACCGATGAATGGATTTATCCACTCCTTAAAAATAAGATCATCAGGTACACTTTCAATATCCATTCCACCTTTGCCACTCACCATCAAAAGAGAAGTTCTTTGAGAGCGGTCTAGCATGATACTCATGTACAATTCTTTCTTGATGTCAACCTTTTCCTCTGCAAGTACCTTTCGTACGGTAAATCCCTTGATATCCATCCCGAGAATCTGCGATAATTTTTCTTTTGCATCCTTTTTGTTTTCAACTGATTTTATCCCACCTGCCTTTCCACGTCCCCCAATTGGAACTTGTGCTTTAAGAATAAAAGGAAACTTCAAATCTGAAAAATCTTTTTCATCATTCACCAGCTTTCCATTTGGAACCGAGATTCCGTATTTATCAAACAGTTCCTTCCCCCGATACTCAAAAAGTTTCATGGCAACATGAATACAAATTCATATATTTAAGAGCTTTTTCACCCAAAAGTCACAGCCTACTATTTTACTGGCAATAGGAGCAAACTTAAAATCTTTAATAAAAACCATATTACTCAAACCATACGAACGAATCATAGGCTCCTCAGCAATCCATTTATTCTCCTTTAAAACCTGCATAATCCTAGTCCTATCACTTTTATAACTATCATAATCAATATATATAGAGATTATAACTGCTTCAAACCTTCTACTAGCTAAAAAAACCGTTGAATCACTCATAAGCGAAGCAGCCTCATCATCCTCCATATCTGGAGGGTTACGAGGATCAAATTGAATATGATAAAAAGCCAATATCTCAAAACCCAATTTCACAAAATCCGGTAAAATAATCTTTTCCATCAAATTGTTCTCCTCAAATCTATGTCTTAATCGAGAAATAGTATGCCTTGAAACTCCCAGTTCTCTTCCAATGTCGCTATCAGACAACTCAGGATAACTAACTAACATACAATAAGCATTCTTTTCAGTGTCAGAAAAAACTACATCCTCGATACTTTTAAAGTCAACATTTTCAACCTCAGTTTCTGTTTCTGAATCCAACTCAAAACTCCTTTTCAACAAGGGGGCAAAATCAAAGAAACGATATATTTTACTAATTTCAAATGGGAATACCACCATATTTGGATATTCCTCTTCTAAAAGCCCGCGTCCACCAAATGTCTGCGTTCTGATATCATTAATCCTTCCAATGGTTGCATAGTCTTTTGAAAGACTTAAAGAGAATCCTTTATCTTGTTCTCCAACTGAAAAAAATATCTCTTCAAAAACTTCAATGGTCTTCCCAGTTATTTCAATTCTTTCCAATAAGGGGATTAATGGACTAAAATTCGTATAAGTTACAACGAGCATTTCACATCCCATGTTCTGAAGTTTGGGGATTATGAGTTTTCTGATGTATTCGTTTTCTTTTAATCTATGTCTAATTGATGTAACAGTGGAATGCTTTAGATTGAGTTCTTTGGAGAGTTGTTTATCTGTTAGTTGAGGATGTTTTACTAATCCGTGGAGCATGAGTTTTTCTTTATTAGTTAGCTCAAACTTTTTCATTATTGTTTATAAGAAATAGTATTTCCGAATATAAACTTTATTCTCATTTTAACGAAAACGGCTAATATTATTATGAAACAGAGCAAAAAAGATATCTTTTTTAACCAAATATGCAAGATTATTAATAACCCTTGCTATTATGAGAATCTTAGCAAAAAGCTTATATATATAATATTACATATAAAGCTCCCCTCTTTGTTAGGGGGAGTCATCTTGGCGGAAATTGTGATAGAGAATACCATCCATGGAGATTTGGGAATCGAGTTACATTTTCTAAAATTGAAACATTATTTGAATTGTTTTGTGGAGTTAAAATCATGAATAAAAATGAGCAAGCCCTTTTGGAAAAACCGAATGTCAAAAAGGTAGAGGATATGAAGAAGGAAGCCAAAGATGTCGAAGTTTTTGTAATGGGTAAGAGCTATATGGTTCCTGCGGGTCTTACGATAATGAAGGCTCTGGAATACGCTGGGTATCGGTTTATTAGGGGTTGTGGTTGCCGGGCAGGTTTTTGTGGTGCCTGTTCGACAGTTTATCGCTTAGAAGATGAGCAGAAACTTGGTTTTGATTTGGCATGTCAGAAGCTTGTAGAGGACAAGATGTATCTTGTTCAGTTGCCTTTTGTTCCTGCGGCGAAGGCTGAATATGATATTGAGAAACTCAGACCGGATGAGAGCACTCTTTTGACGATGTATCCTGAGATTGCCAGGTGTGTGTCGTGTAATACATGTACGAAATCGTGTCCGCAGGATATCGAGGTTATGAAGTATATTCAAAATGCTATTCGTGGAGATATTGCTAAATGTGCTGAGATTTCTTTTGATTGTATTCAGTGTGGTCTCTGCGCGATGAGATGCCCGGCGGATATTAAACATTATCATGTTTCACAGCTTGCCCGGAGAATCCGCGGGAAATATATTGATACTAAATCCAAAAATCTTGCAAAACGCTTGAAAGAGATTGAAAACAAAAAGTACGATGGTGAAATCGGGAAACTGATGAAGATGGCCAAGAAAGATATCATGAAGATGTACAGCAACAGGAAGATCGAGGCTGAAGAAGCTACTGGGGATATAGGGGGGTGACTAGGGTGAAAATGATAGATGGCTATCCGGACTACATGATGAAGTCTATAAAACTGGTGGAGGAGAAACGTGAGAGAAATATGTCTAAACCGGTTAAGCCTATGAGTATGAAGGAACGGGAAAAACGCCTTAAGGAGTATCATCCTGACTATATGGAGGGTACAAAGAGAACGGTGCGTGTAGGTGTAAACAAGGGCGAGTTGTTGTATAATGGTATTGTGGATCTTCTTGAGGCTAAATCAGTTCTTAATCCCAGGGATGTGGATCTGAGTAAAATAGATCATGATGTAGATTTACTTATCATAGGTGGTGGTGGTGCTGGGACGGTTGCCGCGCTTTTCGCCTATGAATCTGGTGTTCCAAGGGATAGAATATTGATTGTTACGAAGCTTCGTCATGGTGATGCGAACTCTATGATGGCTCAGGGTGGTATCCAGGCGGCAGATCGGCCCAATGATAGCCCCATGTTGCACTATCTGGATATCTATGGCGGGGGGCATTTTACTAACAAACCTGAGCTTGCACGGGCGCTTGCATTGGATGCCTCAAAGATAATTAATTGGCATGAGGAGCTTGGGGTTATGTATGATCGTCAAGAGGATGGGGAGTTCCAAGAGTTGTCTGGTGGTGGTACGTGCAGGAATCGTATGCATAGCGCTAAGGACTACACAGGTCTGGAACTCCTGCGGAATATCCGGGACAAGTCAAGGAATCTTGAGATTCCTGTTTTGGAATTCTGCCCTATTATAGAATTTCTCATAGATGATAAAGGCCAGGTGGCTGGTGGTATTGCCTTTAACCTTGAGACATATGAGTATTACGTGATCAGAGCGAAAGCTACTATCCTTGCTACTGGTGGCAGTGGACGGTTACATCTCTCGAATTACCCGACTACCAACCATTATGGGGCCACAGGTGACGGTCTCATCATGGCATATCACGTAGGGGCTAATCTTCTTGATTTAGATACAATACAGATCCATCCAACTGGTGATGCGTTTCCTGAGCCGTTGGTTGGAATCCTATCTACAGAGAAGATCAGGGGGCTTGGTGCTATCCCACTCAACAAGAATGGTGATCCGTTTGTATTCCCGTTGGAGCCTCGTGATGTAGAATCGGCAACTTTTATCAGGGAATGTAAGATGGGCAAGGGTATTGTGACACCCACGGGTATGCCTGGGGTATGGCTTGATTCACCTATGATAGATATTATTCGTGGAGGGGGAACCATAGAAACGAAGCTAGCTGGTGAGGTGCGAAAGTTCAAAAGATTTGGAATCGACATGACGAAACATCCGATATTGGTCTATCCAACACTGCATTATCAGAATGGTGGAGTGGAGATCAATGAACGCTGCGAGACAAAGATCCCCGGATTATTTGCCGCTGGTGAGGTCACCGGTGGCGTCCATGGGAAAAACCGATTGATGGGAAACTCTCTCCTTGATTATAACGTGTTCGGCCGTCGAGCGGGTATCTATGCTGCGAAATATGTCAAAAAAGCAAGGGTTGGAAAAATCACGCTAAATCATATTGATAAATACAACAAAATGTTAGATCAGGCGAATATAAAACCCAAGAAAACAGCTCCTATCATTCTACCAGAATATCGGGGTGAGATGGCGATTTCAAGGGCACTTGACATATTCTGAGGAACGTTTATGATAGAGGTTAAGGAGGACTGGTGCAAAGGCTGCAACATCTGCATCGACAGATGCCCTGTAGATGCGCTAGAGGAATCTGATAAGTTAAACCGTAGAGGCATTCGTCCTCCTCGATTGAAAAAAGAAAACGACTGCAACTACTGCCGGCTTTGTGAACTCATATGCCCAGATCTTGCAGTAACTGTAATACCTGATAAAGAAGATGATAAAAAACCCATGAAAAAAACTCTTCTAACACCAGTTGGAGGAAAAATAAAATGAAATATAAACGTGATCCTAAACGGATAAGAGAAGTTTTAGGTAAAAAAGTACAATTCATACTTGGAGATATGGCCTGCGTCTACGGGGGCCTCCTCGCAGGATGCTCATTTTTTGGAGGATACCCGATAACCCCTGCATCAGAGGTCGCTGAAGGAATGGCGCGAATGCTTCCAAGAGTAGGAGGTACATATATCCAGATGGAAGACGAGATAGGCAGTATTGCTGCTGTGATAGGAGCAGCATGGAGTGGAGGAAAATCTATGACTGGCACTTCCGGTCCAGGTTTCTCACTTATGATGGAAAACTATGGTTTTGCTGTTATGACTGAGACGCCATGTGTAATCGTTAACGTTCAACGTACTGGTCCATCAACTGGGCAGCCGACACTAGGAGCACAAGGAGATATGATGCAGGTGCGATGGGGGACCCATGGAGATTTCGAAGCAATTGCTCTTACACCAAGCACTGTGCAAGAATGTATGGATTTTACAATCGAAGCGTTCAACCTCGCAGAAAAATACCGGAACCCGGTCTGTGTCATGACTGACGGAGAAATAGGTCATCTCAGAGAAAGAATTGTTCTTCCAGATGAAAAGGACTTGAAACTTATCGAAAGAGTGCCTGCAACTATCGATAAAAAGAAATTCATCCCTTTTACAAACTCTCAAACAAGGAAAAGCAAAGTTCCGGATTTCCCCACTTTTGGTACCGGTTATCGTACATATGTAACTGGTCTTACGCACAATGAAAAAGGTTTTCCAGCAACAGATAAACAGCCGGATCACGAAAGACTTGTGAAAAGAATTACAACAAAAATCACTGATGATATTGATAAGCTCACTATGGTTGAAAAATTAAATCTGGATGATGCAAAGATAGCTTTTGTCACATATGGTGCCACTGCGCGACCAGCTGAATCTGCCATGGAAATAGGGAGGAAGAAAGGAATAAAAGTAGGTCTACTTCGTCTTAAGCTCGTCTGGCCTTTCCCAGATAAATTAATAACAAAATTGGCAAAAGAAGTAGACAAAATAATTGTGCCGGAAATGAATCTTGGGCAGATAGTTCATCCCGTTCGAGAGTATGTTAACGGAGAATGTGAAGTTGTTTCTGCGCCAAAAATCGGTGGAGAAATGCATCTACCTAATGAACTTTTTAAATATCTGGAGGGGAAATAAAATGGTGGAGATTAAAACCGCTGAAGAACTTAACAAAAAATATCTCCGAGAGGGCATGTGGCCAACGATATTTTGTAATGGATGTGGCATTGGCGTAGTACTTGAATACACTCTTTGGGCAATAGAAGAACTTGGATGGGATATGGACAAAGTTGTGTTTGCCTCGGGAATTGGTTGTTCTTCACGTCTTCCAGGATATGTAAATGCTGATGGACTGCATACTACACATGGACGAGCAATTGCATTTGCTACAGGAATAAAAGCAGCTAATCCTGATTTAAATGTTGTGATTTTTACTGGTGATGGTGATTGCTCAGGGATAGGTGGCAATCATTTCATTCATGCAGCCCGACGTAACATAGATATAACAGTTATTATGGTTAACAACTTCATCTATGGAATGACAGGCGGTCAACTTTCACCAACAGCACCGTTAGGGAGCATTGCAACGACGGCTCCGTATGGAAATATTGAACATGCTTTTGATATATCTGGACTTGCAAAGGCACTTGGTGCAAATTATGTGGCACGATGGCCTGTTTCACATCCATATCAACCTATAAAATCAGTGAAAGAAGGACTACAAAAAAAAGGATTTTCGCTACTTGAATTTCTAGCTCCATGTCCAACTGCATTTGGGCGACGTAATAAACTTGGTGACATCAAAAAACTATGGAAATGGTATGATGATAATACTATTCTTATAGAAGATTATGAAAAAATTATGAATTATGGCACCGAAGAAGAAAAAGAAAAAATAAAAGATAAAATGCAAATTGGTGTCTTCCAGGATATTCAAAAACCCGGTTTTTTTGAAGAATATGAAAAACTTGTAAATCGATTACAAGAGAAAAAAGGTAAAACCGCTAAAACTAAAGGGGGGAAATGATGAAAAAAGAGATTAGAATTTGTGGTTTTGGAGGGCAAGGAGTTATACTTGCTGGTTTTATCATTGGAAAAGCTGCATCTGTCTTTATGGATTATAATGCTGTACAAAGCCAGTCATATGGTCCTGAAGCTCGAGGTGGAGCAGCAAGATCAGAAATTATTATTTCTGATGAAAAAATTGGATATCCCAGACCTTTAGGTGTTGATTGTTTTGTCGCAATGTCTCAGGAATCATTTGATACATACCGGGTTGATGTTACCGATGATACAGTAATTATTGTAGATCCGGAGCTTGTTAAAAAACACAATATCGGAAGGCCACTCTACAAAATACATGCTCAGAAAATAGCAGAGGAGCTTGGCAATAAAATTGTTACTAATATTGTTATGGTTGGAGCTTTTACTAGTATTTTTGGGTTATTAAAGTCTGATGCTGTGAAAGAATCAGTTATCGATAGTGTCCCAAAAAGGTTTACTGAACTAAATATCAGAGCCTTTGAAAGAGGATTTGAGGCAGGAAAAAATGCCGTTAAAGAGCTATAGTAAAAAAATCGATCATGATATTGGGATTCCATTACAGGATGATTATTTTTATGATGAACCAGAGGAAATAATTCAAAATAGATCAATGCCACAATTGGAGAGTACAGCTCGTATCGTCACTGAGATAGCAGAACGAGGGAAAAAACGTGTCATCCATGGAGATGTCCTCATCGTTGGAGCAGGTATATCTGGGATGCAGGCAGCTCTGGATATTGGTGATAAAGGCTACAAAGCAGTCATCATTGATAAAACATCGACGATCGGTGGATCGATGGTGAAACTTGATAAAACATTTCCAACAAATGATTGTTCTATCTGCACTGCTGCACCTAAAATGGTTGAACTTTCACGTCATCCAAATATTGAGCTTATTACTTATGCAGAGATTAACTCACTTGATGGTAAACCTGGTAATTTCAAAGCAAACATTTGGAGAAAAAGCAAGTATGTTGACCCTGATAAATGTACAGGTTGTGATGACTGCGCGGAGGTTTGCCCTGTTGATGTAATAAGTCCTTTTGATGAAAAGATTTCAACACGTAAAGCAATTTACATTGAGTTCCCGCAGGCAGTACCTATTGTTTACACAATTGATTATGAGAATTGTGTCGGCTGTGGCTCCTGTGACAGGGTTTGTGAACCTGAGGCGATATCGTTTCTTGAGAAATCAGAAGAAATAGAAGTGCACGCTGGTAGTGTTATCGTTGCTACTGGTTTTGAGGTATTTGAGCCTCTTGAGATGAGGAAAGAATATGGGTATGGGAAATGTGAGAATGTGATAACAGCGATGCAGGTTGAACGATTGTTGTCATCCTTTGGCCCTACAGAAGGAAAGGTTCTTCGCCTTTCAGACGGTGAAAAACCCAAGAGCATCGGTTGGGTTCAATGTGTAGGGTCACGGAGTACTCAACTTGGTTTTCCATATTGTTCACGTGTATGCTGCATGTATGCGACTAAGGAAGCATCTATTGTCAAGGAGGCGAACCCAGATATTGATATCACTATCTACTATATGGATATTCGGGCATATGGTAAGGACTTTCAACAGTATTATGATCATGCCAAAGATCTCGGCGTGAAATACGTTCGGGGTAGGCCTTCATCGGTTTATGAAAATCCTGATAAAAGCCTCACTATTAGATATAAAGACACACTTACAGGAGAGGTGGAAGAAAACACTGTGGATTTGCTTGTATTATCCACTGCGATAATACCTAATAAAGGTAATAAAAGACTTGGTGAAGTACTTGGTGTTGAAGTAGATGAAAATGGTTTCTTCAAACAACAATCACTTCTGACAAATCCAATACAGTCAACAAGAGATGGTGTTTTCCTTGCTGGATGCATTCAGGGTCCTAAAGATATCCCTGATAGTGTATCTATGGCTAGTGGTGCAGCTGCCAAAGCAGTTGTCCCAATTAAGGATAGAGAAAGACATATTGGTAAGGATTTCCCGCCTGAGCGGGATGTTACTTTTGAGAAACCACGTATAGGAGTATTTGTTTGTCATTGTGGTAAGAACATTGCGAGTTATCTTGATGTGGAAAAGGTAACTGAGGAGACAAAGAAGCTACCAAATGTTGAATATGCTGATCATATGATGTTTGCATGTTCAGAGGATAGCTGTAAAAAAATCAGGGAGACTGTTCAGGAGAAAGGATTAAATAGAATTATTGTCGCAGCGTGTTCCCCCCGTACCCATGGTGGTTTATTTCAAGATACTTTGATGGAGGCAGGGTTAAATAAATATCTTTTCGAGATGGCAAATATTAGAAATCAATGCTCTTGGGTTCATTCTCATGATTGGGATACTGCTACTAAGAAAGCAACAGCTCTTGTAAGGTCATCTGTTGCAAAAGCTAGAGGTCTTGAAGCACTTACTGAAGAAGAGTTTTCAATTTATCCGAGCACTCTAATAATTGGAGGTGGAGTTTCAGGGATGAAAGCAACGCTTGCAATTGCAGATATGGGTATCAAGTCAATCATTGTTGAAAAAGAACCTGAGCTTGGTGGCAGACTTAGAAATCTTCATTCCATGTTTCCATCTGATATTAAAACCGAGGAGATTATCGACCCATTGATTAAAAAGATCAATAAAAATAAGTTGATCACTGTAATGATAAATTCAGTACTCGATAATTTAGAGGGTTTTATAGGGAATTACAAAGGGAATGTAAAACAAAAAGGTAAGGAAAAAGAAATTGAGTTTGGTACTATTATAGTTGCTACTGGTTTCCGTGAGATTGATTTGAAAGGCAGATATCAATATGGGAAAAACAAGAATATCTTATCTCAGACAGAGCTTGAAACAAAGCTTAAAAATAACAGTCTTAAAGAGCCTAAAAATGTAGTTTTCATAAACTGCGCAGGTGCCATGGATGAAGAACGGCCATACTGCTGTAGGGTCGGCTGTGGAGTTTCCATAAAGAATGCGAAGCTTGTTAGTCAAAAGTTTCCAAAATCTAAAGGTTACATTCTCTACAGGGATATGAGGGTGTTTGGTAAAGAGGAAGAGGAATATTATTCCGATGTTTTAAAGAATCATCATGTTACAACGATTCGGTATGCTGCTGAGAAGAAACCCGAGATAATTCTTGATAAAGACAGACCTGAAGATGGGTCTCTTACTGTTAAGGTTTATGATGACATCTTGAATGAAGAGATAACGATTCAGGCTGATCTTGTGGTTTTAACGATCAATACTGAAGGAGAGGTCATGACTGAGAAACTAAAAAACATGCTTAAGGTTCCTGTGGATGCTGCTGGTTTTTATATAGAGACTCATGCAAAAATTAAACCCCTTGATTTTTCAACATCTGGGATTTATATGTGCGGTGCTGCACATTATCCAAAGAATCTGGTTGATTCGATCGCTCAAGCTGAGGGTGCTGCCTCACGTGCTTCTATACCCATTGCACAAGAAAGAATGAAAGGTGAGGGTATTGTATCGGAGGTGAACGAGGACCTATGTAGGGGTTGTGGAATATGTGAATCTGCTTGTGCTTATTCTGCTATTGAAATGAAGCCTCATTCTAAAGATCCACGTCGTTTGGTTGCAGAAGTGAATAGAGCTCTTTGTAAAGGTTGCGGGTCCTGTGCAGCTGCATGTTTATCCAGTGCTATTGAGCAGAAAGGATACAAGAGTAGTCATATCAATGTGATGATTGCTGCTCTCCTTGAAAAAGAGGTGGCTGCATGAAAAAACAACTACTGAGGAGCAAGGAGATTGATGCCATCAAATTTAAAAAAGGAGAGCTCGTGGCTGAGGTAGAGGAGCTCTGTGGGGAAAATTTGTTTGGGTGTTATCAGTGTGGAACGTGTTCTGCAGGTTGCCCGTTTATTGAGGATATGGATCTTGGTCCTGATGATGTAATTCGATATGTGGTTTTAGATAGGAATGAGGTGTTGAATTCTAAGACTATCTGGATGTGTGCGTCATGTTTTACGTGTGCTGAGCGGTGTCCTCGTGATTTAAACATTACAAAGATAATGGAGGCTTTACGTCAGATTGTTCTGCGGAAAAAAATTGATCGTACAAAGCTTGTGAAAATTTCAAAAAGGGAGAGGGAGTCAATACCTCAGTTGGCGTTTGTAAGTTTATTTAGAAAAAATATAGGTTAGAATATATGAAAATATATATGAATATGTATGAAAAATGTTGATGAAATAGACAGGTAATATCATGAAGCTGTTATACTATCCAGGATGTACACTCAAGACTTCAGCAAAAAACCTTGAGAAATCAGCATTTGCAATAATGGAAGCCTTAGGTCATGAAATGATTGAGATGAAAGACTGGACTTGTTGCGGAGTAGTCTCATCTCTCACAGATGATGATCTCATGCATCATCTCGCACCATTACGAAGTTTGATACATGTGGAAGACGAGGGCGAGGACAAAGTTGTAACACTCTGTGATATGTGCTGCAATACTCTTAAACAGACCAACCTAAGGGTGAAAGAAAAACCTGATGATCTAGAGACACTCAACGCGTTTATGGACCGTGAGAATGATTACAAGGGAACAGTAAAGGTACTTCATTTCCTTGAATTTCTCAGGGATGAAATCGGTTTTGATGTTCTTAAGAAAAAGGTGAAGAAACCGCTGAAGGGAATGAAGATCATGCCCTACTATGGGTGTATGCTACTTCGTCCAAGGGAAGTTGCTATAGATGATGCAGAAGAACCAACGATATTGAAAGAACTTCTTACTGCACTTGGTGCCGAAGTTGTTGATAATCCTTTCAAAATTGAATGTTGTGGATCCTATCATACTATAGAAGAAAAAAATCTGGTTTCTAATAGAGCGTATAGGATTACGAAGTTTGCAGTAGACCGGGGAAGTGAGGCTATAGTGCTTTCATGTCCACTTTGCCGCTTTAACCTTGATGTCCGTGGAAAAGAAGCTGAAAAAATATACAACAATTATAAACAAGTTCCTGTTTACTACTACACTCAGCTTATAGCTGTTGCACTGGGTTTGGATCCGAAATGTTGCGGGTTCGAGGAACATGCTGTAGATCCAATTCTGTTGTTGAAGAAAAAGGGGGTCTTTGAAAAATAAATATAATGATTAAAATTTAATGAAATGGTGATTGTATGAGTAAGGAGAAAAAGGGAAAGAAAAAAGAAGCCGAGAAAAACAAAAAACTACAACTTGCGTTTTATTGGGCTGCGAGTTGCGGTGGCTGTGAGATAGCAGTTCTTGACATAGATGAAAAAATCTTAGATGTTGTAGCAGCTGCAGATATCCTTTTTTGGCCTGTTGCAATGGATTTTAAATACAAGGACGTCGAAGCGATGAAGGATAACCATATTGACGTCTGTTTTTTCAACGGTGCTATTCGTACGTCTGAGCAGGAATACATGGCAAATCTATTACGGAAGAAATCAAAGGTGCTTGTAGCGTTTGGTTCCTGTGCCGTTAATGGTGGTATTCCTGGTCTGGCGAACATTGCGAATAGACAGGAAGTGTTTACTGTAGCTTATTTGGATAACCCTTCTACTGATAATCCAAAGAAGATCACTCCAAAAACCTCAGTTAAGGTTAAAGAAGGGACGCTTACTCTTCCTGAGTTTTATGATACAGTAAAAACCCTTGATCAAACAGTTGATGTTGATTATTTTCTACCTGGCTGCCCTCCTCATCCTGATCGTATAATGGATGCTGTAGGAGCTATTGTTGAAAACAAACTACCTCCTAAGGGGACGGTTCTTGGTCCTTTGAAATCAGTTTGTGATGAATGTCGTTTTGAAAAATCTGAGAAGAAGATAACGAAGATAAAAAGAGTCTACGAGGTTGACAAACTTGAAGATAAATGTCTCCTTGAACAAGGCATAATATGTATGGGACCTGCGACAAGGGGAGGATGCGAGGCACGATGTCTGGATGCTAACATGCCCTGTACTGGTTGTGGTGGTCCTACTCCCAATTCCCTTGATCAAGGTGCAAAGATGATGTCAGCGCTTGCCTCAATTCTTGGAATCGAGGGAGAGGAGAAGATGAGTGATGAAGAAGTTGAAAAGTTGATCGAACAAGTTGTAGACCCGGTTGGCACGTTTTACAAATATGGACTGCCCAGTGCTCTTATAAACAGGAAGGTGATGAAATGAAGACAATAACAATTGATCCTATAACACGACTTGAGGGACATGGTAAAATTAGTATATTCCTTGATACGAAAGGAGATGTAGAGAACGCGTATCTTCAGATCCCTGAATTACGAGGCTTTGAGCGTTTCTCTCAGGGGAGAAGAGCAGAGGATATGCCTCAGATCACATCTCGTATCTGTGGTGTTTGTCCTGTGGCGCATCATTTCGCAGCGACAAAAGCACTTGATGACGCGTTTAATGTTGAACCTCCCTCTCCTGCAAAAAAGCTTAGAGAGCTAATGTACTGCGGATATATAATCTATGATCACATCCTTCACTTCTATTATCTAGGTGGACCAGATTTCGTTGTTGGTCCAGATGCACCACCGGCTAAAAGAAATATTCTTGGCGTGATTGAAAAAGCAGGTCTTGAAATTGGTAAGGAAGTAATAAAACACCGAGCATACGGTCAGAAAATCACGGGTATACTTGGTGGAAAAGCAACACATCCAGTATGTGGACTACCGGGCGGAGTATCAAAAGGTCTTAACAAAGACGAGGTAAAAGACATTGAGACCATGACGAAATCCTGTGTTGAATTCGCCAAATTCTCTCTAAAACTTTTTGACGATATCGTGTTGAAAAACAAAAATTACGTTGACTTGATTCTCAGTGATCCCTACACGTTAAAAACATATAACATGGGGTTGGTTGACAAAAACAACAAGTTAAACTTATACGATGGAAAGATACGAGTAACAGATCAGAAAGGAAAGGAACATGTAAAATTCGATGTGAAAGACTACTACAAAAACATTGCTGAACATGTTGAAGAATGGAGTTACATCAAATTCACATACCTTAAGGACATCGGCTGGAAAGGGTTCAAAGACGGCAAAGAAAGCGGTATTTATAGAGTGGGACCACTTGGACGTCTGAATGCTGCAGAAGGTATGGCCACTCCACTTGCGGATAAGGAATACAAGAGATTCTATGAAACATTAGGTGGTAAAGCGGTTAACTCTACACTTGCTTTTCATTGGGCTCGGCTCATCGAACTCCTTTATGCTACTGAGAGAGCGATGGAATTAATCAAAGATCCTGAAATCACCTCAACAAAAATCAGAAACCCTGTAGGTGAACCTGGAGAAGGATTTGGTGTAGTTGAAGCAGCTCGTGGAACTCTTATTCATCATTACAAGCTTGACAAAAATGGTCTTATCGATAAAGCTAATCTTATTGTCGCTACCACGAATAATGCGGGTGCTATCAACATGTCAATCAGAGATGCTGCTAAGGGAGTGATAAAAAAAGGAAAGGTCAACGATGGACTGTTGAATATGGTTGAGATGGCATTCCGCGCGTATGATCCATGTTTTGCCTGTGCAACACATACACTGCCAGGAGGCATGCCACTAGAAGTTAGCATTTATGATAAGAACAAAAAACTGTACAAATCCGTTAAAAGAAACATTTGAAAAATTAGAGGAAGGATAAATGAAGACTATTGTGCTGGGCGTTGGAAACCCGATTCTCCGTGACGACGGAGTAGGGATTCACGTTGTAAACCAACTAAAAAAACAGATAAATGATCCAAGCGTGACTATAGATGAAGCACAAACCGGAGGCATGAACCTACTCGATATGATTCGGGGATATGACAAGGCGATACTCATCGACACAATTAAAATAAAGCATGCACAACCCGGAGAGGTTAAACGATTTCTGCTAAGTGATTTTTCATCGGTTCATTCCTATAATCCACATGATGTCACGCTACCCGAGGCACTTCAACTAGCTGAAAAACTTGGTGAAGGCCGTATTCCACATGAAATTGTGGTTATTGGTATCGTATTGGAGGAGATGCCACTTGAATTTGGAGAACAATTAAGTTCAACCATCGCTGCGGCTGTACCGAAAGCTGTAGAAATGGTTTTATTCGAACTTGGAAAAAATTTGAACATATCTAGCCAGAGTAATGATAAAGTTAACATGAAAATAAGTTTGAGGTGAAAAGAAAATGAAAGACTTTGAACCAAACATTATAGGTTTTTTATGCAACTGGTGTTCCTATGCAGGAGCAGACCTAGCGGGAACGAGTAGAATCCAATACCCGCCAAATCTGAAAGCTATCAGAGTGATGTGCTCTGGTAGGGTAAATCCAATATTCGTAGTGAATGCCCTTCAGCAAGGTGCCGATGGAGTGCTCATAGGCGGCTGTCATCCTGGAGATTGTCATTACGAACGTGGAAATTATTTGGCAAGGCGACGATTTGCAGTTTTGAAAAAACTATTGGAATATACTGGCATCGACCCAAGAAGAGTTAGGATGACATGGGTGTCAGCAGCCGAAGGAAAGAAATTTGCAGAAGTGGTTACAGAAGTCACAGAGGATATAAGGAAACTTGGACCAATGCAACATTTTAAGAGGGAGAACAAATGGTAGACGAAAAACAGCTGAGAGACGCAGTGAAAAAAACTGTATCTAGGGATGACGTAAAATATGTGGTAGGTTACAAGAATGGAACCTATGGGTTTCAGGTAACCCCGGCTTTTGTGTTTTCCTCAGAGGATGCTGATAAATTCATTTTTTCTCCGCTATGTGTAAACAATCTAGCGGTGTATCCTATGCTGGAGGAAAAACTCCCGTTACGTAAAGGTGAAGAAGAGGATACGCGTAAAATCGGACTAGTAGTAAAAGGATGTGATTCAAGAGCAATAGTGCAGATAATCCAAGAAAAAGGGTTGAAACGTGAAGATGTAATATTGATAGGTATTCCTTGTACAGGTATTATTGATCCAAAGAAGATAAACGCAAAATTCCCACATCAAACAAAAACTGTGGATGTAAAAGAAGATGGTGAAAAATTTGTAATAAAAGTAAACGGAACTACCCATAAAATTCCCAAAGAGGAACTAATATTTGAGAAATGCAAACACTGTGAAAATCCAAATCCTGTGATATATGACATACTCGTTGGTAAAGAAGTAAAAACATCGAAAAAAGAGGATTACAAAGATATAGAAACACTTGAGAAGAAACCTCTGAAGGAGAAATGGAATTACTGGGAGAAACAATTTGAAAAATGCATTCGCTGCTATGCCTGCCGAGATGCCTGTCCTATGTGTTACTGCAAGGAATGCATGGTAGATCAACTGTCTCCACAGTGGATTCGACGTTCTGTAAATCTGTCAGAAAACACGGCATGGAACCTTATGCGTGCGTTTCATCTTGCAGGTAGATGTATAGGATGTGGTGAATGTGAGCGTGCATGTCCAATGGATATTCCTCTCACTAAGTTGAATAAAAAGATTGAGAAGGACATCAAAGAGATGTTTGATTACACGCCGGGGATGGATGCTGAGGAAAAACCGTTACTTGCGATGTTTAAACCTGATGACCCAGAGGAGTTCATATTGTGAGGTGAAAAAATTATGGATAGATTGATTTTACCCAAGAACAAAATGTCTGAATTCATTAACGGGATAAAAGCCAAATATCAAGTATTTGCACCAGTTGAGAACGAGGGTATAATATTATTTAAACAAATCAAAAATCCATCTGAGATAAATCTGAAATTTTCTAATTCCAAAGTACCACCCAAGGGACTTTTGTTTAAACAAACTGAAACTTTGTTCAAGTTTACACCTGGTACAAAAGGAAAGATTGACCCAGCAGATACTCCTGATGAGAAAACAGTCATATTCGGAATACGGCCATGCGATGCAAAAAGCCTTGCTATTCTCGACCACATATTCAAAGGTGATTATGAGGATCCATATTATTTAACGAAGCGGGAAAATACTGTCCTTGTTGGATTAAGTTGTACTCAACCAGATGTAAATTGTTTCTGCACCTCATTTGATGATAGTCCTGCTTCTGCAGAACATGTGGATATTCTACTCACTGACATTGGTGATAAATATTATATTGATGTGAAAAGTGATAAAGGAAAACAGCTCACAAAAACCGTGGATAAGTTACTTAAGCCTGCTACGGAAAACGACGGGAAAAAGAAAAAAGAGGTAGAAAAAAAGGCGGCCGATATTATAACACGCTCTACGAAGACAGATGGTATTGTTGATAAGCTGGATAAAATCTTTGATAACCCGTTTTGGAAGAATATTGCTATAAAATGCCTGGGATGCGGGACATGCACCTACCTATGTCCAACGTGTCACTGTTTCGACATTCAAGATGAAACAACGATGACAAAGGGTGCTAGGATACGTGTTTGGGATACTTGTATGAATCCAGAATACACATTGCAGGCTTCAGGTTATAACCCCCGGCCTGAGAGAATGAACCGAGTTAGAAACAGGGTTTATCATAAATACAACTATTATCCGAAAAACTATGATATAATTGCTTGTGTGGGATGTGGCAGATGCATTGATAATTGTCCTGTGAACATAGATATAATTGATGTCGTCACCGCGGCAGGGGAGGTAAAAGAATGAATAAAAATCCTTATCAACCCTGGCTAGCAACTATTGATGATATCCAGGAGGAGGTTGGAGGTCAAAGAGCGATTAAGACATTCAAACTAGTATTCCAAGATAAAGATATTCGGAGAGATTTTACCTTTTTACCTGGTCAATGCGCGATGGTAAGCCTATTTGGGAAAGGAGAATGTTTCTTCGCGATTTCCTCATCTCCTACTCAAAAAGGCTACATCGAAGTAAGTGTCATGAAACTAGGGAAGGTGACCTCTGCGTTGCATGAATGTGAACCTGGCGATGTTTTAGGGATAAGAGGGCCTTATGGAAACTCTTTTGATGTAAATGGTTGGCAGGGTAAAAACCTGGTTTTCATTGGAGGAGGAATCGGACAGGCGCCGCTTCGTTCGTTAATTAACTATGTAGTTGACAACAGGAAAAAATATGGTAAACTTGATGTGATTTATGGTGCACGTTCATCCAAGGATATTAGTTACAAACAAGAATTTGCTCAGATGGAGAAACGTAAAGATGTAAATGTTCATCTCTCAATAGATGTAGAAGAAGACGGCTGGAAAAAATTCGTAGGCTTCGTACCAACTAATCTGTTAAGGGTTAAACCTTTGTCAAAGAACGCTATCGCAGTAACCTGCGGTCCACCTATTATGATTAAGTTCGTCATTCAAAACCTGGAAAAATTGGGTTTTACTGAGGAGCAGATATTTACCACGCTTGAGATGAGGATGAAATGTGGAATAGGTAAATGTGGTCGATGTAACATCGGTAATCTCTACGTGTGCAAAGACGGACCAGTATTCTCATATCAACAGCTAAAGAATATCCAAGGAGAAAGATGAAAGGGTAGGAAATGACCATGAAGATTGGAGTATATATTTGTCAATGCGGGATCAACATTTCAGCTACAGTTGATGTCGAGAAGGTTGCAGAGCAAATGAAATCTCTGCCAGATGTAGCTGTTAGCCGTTTTTATAAGTATATGTGCTCAGATCCTGGACAAGGACTTATAAAGAAAGATATTAAGGAGTTAAAACTAGACCGGGTTGTAGTGGCATCCTGCTCTCCGCGTATGCATGAGCCGACGTTTAGAGCTGTTCTTGAGGAATCAGGTTTGAATCCGTATTGTTTTGAAATGGTGAACATCAGGGAGCAATGCTCCTGGGTGCATATAGACAAAGAGAAGGCCACTGCGAAAGCAGCTGAGCTGATCGCTGGAGCTGTTGCCCGAGCAACGTTTTTAGAGCCTTTAGAGAGAAAAGAAGTGAGTGTAATACCCAAGGCGCTTGTTGTAGGCGGTGGCATTTCTGGTATTCAAGCTGCATTGGAAATCGCAGATAAAGGTTTCAAGGCTTATCTTGTTGAACGTACTCCAAGTATTGGTGGTCGGATGGCGCAATTGGATAAGACGTTTCCAACGTTGGATTGTTCTGCATGTATATTGACACCTAAGATGGTTGACGTAGGTAGGCATCCGAATATCGAGCTTCTCACATATTCAGAAGTCGTAGGTGTTGATGGATATATTGGTAATTTCAAAGTGAAAGTAAAGAAGAAACCAAGATATGTCGACATGGAAAAATGCGTAGGCTGTGGACTGTGTGCGGAAGCATGTAGACTCAAAGATAGAATTCCCAATGAGTTTGATATGAACCTGGGTAAACGAAGCGCTATCTATGTCCCCTTCCCACAGGCTGTGCCCTTGAAGTATACGATAGATCCAGATCGTTGTATAACACTCAAAACAGGAAAATGTGGTGATCATCCGCTGTGTGTAGAAGCATGTGATAGAGATGCGATAGACTTTGACCAGAAAGAAGAAATAGTTGAGATTGAAGTCGGGACGATCGTTGTTGCAACAGGATATGATCTGTTTGACCCAGCTAAAAAACCAGAGTATGGATATGGTAAGTATGATAATGTAATCACAGGTCTAGAATTTGAACGGTTGGTGTCAGCGTCTGGTCCCACAGAAGGACACATTGAGGTTAATGGGAAGGAACCAAAGAAGGTTGTTTTCGTTCAATGTGTCGGCTCACGGGATAAAGATGGTAATGAGTATTGTTCCAGGGTTTGTTGCATGTATACTGCAAAGCAGGCTCATATGGTGAAAGATAAAATCCCTGACGCTGAGCTAATTGTTTATTATACAGATGTTAGAGCTTTCGGTAAGGGTTTCGAAGAGTTTTATAACCGGGTGCAGGGAGAAGGCGTCGCGTATAGACGGAGAGAACTTGATGATTCTATTGAGGTGACAAAGAAAGGTGACAAAGTTGTAGTAAAAGCTGAGGGCCACCCTGATACAGAGGCCGATCTTGTGGTGCTCGCTACAGGTATAGTTCCAAGGGAGGATACAAAGGAGTTCGCTCGTATTTTAAATATTAATCAGAGCGCGGATGGTTTCCTACTGGAGGCTCATCCTAAGCTTAGGCCCGTAGATACGTTCACGGATGGAATATTCCTCGCGGGTTGTTGTCAGAGTCCAAAGGATATTCCTGATGCTGTGGCTCAGGCAGGTGCTGCTGCTGTTAGAGCATCTGAACCACTTTCACAAGGTAAGGTGGAAGTAGAAGCAATCTCGTCAGTGATAGATGAGGATTTATGCAGCGGATGTAGGACGTGTGAAGAAATGTGTGCCTACTCCGCTTTAGAATTTGATAGTGAAAACAAGGTGATGAAAGTAAACGATGTGATGTGCAAAGGATGTGGCTCATGTGCATCTGCATGTCCATCAGGTGCGATTTCGATGAGACATTTTGCCCTTAAACAAATCATTGCACAAATAGAGGGGATGCTATAATGAAAATCGGAGTTTATATTTGTGAATGTGGGGTAAACATAAGTGCTACTGTTGATGTTGAAAAAGTTGCAGAACAGATAGGGGCTCTTCCAAATGTAACTATCAGTCGTTTTTACAAGTATATGTGTTCTGATCCAGGGCAAGATCTTATTAAAAAGGATATTAAAGAGTTAAAACTAGACCGGGTTGTTGTTGCATCTTGTTCCCCGCGTATGCATGAACCTACGTTCCGTAATGTACTCGAAGAATGTGGTTTGAACCCATATTGTTTTGAAATGGTGAACATCAGGGAGCAATGTTCATGGGTGCATAAAGACCGAAATAAAGCAACCAAAAAAGCAACATCTTTAATTTCAGGTGCTGTAAGCAAGGTTTCCCTTTTACAACCACTTGAGAAAAAAACAGTAGGTGTAACACCCAATGCTCTTGTAATTGGTGGTGGTATTGCTGGTATTCAAGCGGCATTGGACATTGGGGATATGGGATATAAAACATATTTGGTGGAGAAAACACCGAGTATCGGCGGTCGGATGGCGCAATTGGATAAAACTTTTCCAACGTTGGATTGTTCTGCATGTATACTGACACCTAAGATGGTTGATGTGGCTCGGCATCCAAATATTGAGCTTCTCAGCTATTCTGAAGTCATAGGGATCGATGGTTATGTAGGAAACTTTACAGCTAAGATTAGGAAGAAGCCACGGTATATTGACATGGAGAAGTGTACTGGTTGTGGTGAATGTTTTAGTAATTGTCCAGTGGAGTTGCCGAACGAGTTTGATATGGGGAAGGGGATTAGAAAAGCGATTTATGTACCATTTCCGCAGGCAGTTCCGCTTAAGTCAACTATTGATAAACGTGGAATGCATCCATGTAGAGATGTATGTCCTGCAGGTGTTGGTGCCCCTGGTTATGTCACGCTTGTTAGCCGTGGTAAATTCTATGAGGCATTACGGGTAATAAAAGAACGGCTTCCGTTTCCATCGATATGTGGTAGGATTTGTCATAGGCCGTGTGAAAGCGCATGTACTCGAAAGGATATCGATGAACCAGTGGGTATTGCACATATTAAACGGTTTGTCGGAGATTTAGAACTTAAGATCCCTGCTATGGAGACTCCTCCTATGGAAACACGTGCGGAAAATATTGCTATTGTGGGTGGGGGACCCGCTGGTTTGACTGCTGCTCATGATCTTGCTTTGAAGGGGTACCATGTGACGGTATTTGAGGCGGCCCCTGTTCTTGGTGGTATGATGAAGTTTGGTATTCCTACGTTTCGTCTGCCTAAAGAGATTCTTAGGCGAGAGATCTCTGATATTCTTGCACTTGGAGTTAAAGTACATCTTAATACTATGATGGGTAGAGATTTAACTATCCCTGAGTTGTTTAAACGAGGCTTTAAAGCAGTTTTTCTAGCTGTTGGCGCTCAGAAAGGTAAAACGATGAATATTCCTGGGGAAGAACTTGATGGTGTGTTTCAAGCTATTGATTTTTTGAAAAAGATAAATTTAGGTCAGATTATTACGACACCGATCGCTGAGATTGACGATGATCTTTGTATAGGCTGCGGTAAATGTGCTGAAGCATGTTTGTATGGAGTATTTAAACTTGAGTCTGATAAATATGATTCAAAGAAGCAGTATCCTAGGATTCATAATAAGTATTTATGTAAGGGCTGTGGTAAATGTGCTTCTGTTTGTCCTAAAGAAGCTATTAAGCTGTCAGGTTTTCGTGATATCGCTCCTAAAATAGGTAAGAAAGTAATGATTATTGGTGGAGGTAATGCTGCTTTGGATACAGCGCGTTCTGCGATACGATTAGGTGCCGAGGAGGTTGCTATCCTGTATCGAAGAACTCGTGTGGAGATGCCTGCTGAGCCTGATTGGGAGATCGATGAAACGCAACGTGAAGGAGTAAAGCTTGTCTATCTTGTTGCACCTACACGAGTAACCGGTGAAAATGGTCATGTTAAAGCAGTTGAATGTGTAAGGATGGAGCTGTTGGAAGAGAAGGATAAAAGTGGTAGAAGAAAGATCAAACCTATTCTAGGTTCTGAGTTTGTTTTGGAAGCTGATAGCATTATTCTTGCGATTGGTCAGGAGGTTGATGCAGGGTTCCTATCTAAGGACATCGATTTAGAGTTAACTCCTTGGAGCAGTATTAAGGTTGATCCTGTCTCGTTTCCAAAAAATATGGAGGATGATCTAAAACTAACTCCTTGGAGTACTATTCATGTTGACTCGTTAACATTAGCAACCAACATCGAAGGTGTTTTCAGTGGTGGTGATGCTGTCTGGGGTGCTGGAACTGTTATTGACGCTATTGGTGCAGGAAAGGAAGCTGCGATTTCTATAGATAGATACATTAATGGAAAAGATCTGAAAGAAGGTCGTGGAATAAAACCTGAAATCGCGGAGGTCTCATTAGAAGGTGTAAAAAAGAGACGTAAGGTAGCTATGCGATACATGCCACTTGAGGAGAGAAAAAACAACTTCAAAGAGGTGGAGTTGGGGTATACTGAGGAGGATGCTATTGAAGAGGCGCGACGGTGTTTGAACTGTGGTGGCTGTTCTGAGTGTTTCGAATGTGTGAGAACTTGTGAAGCCGATGCAATTCGACATGACATGAAAGAGGAAATAATTGATATTGATGTTGGCGCTATTGTAGTTGCTACTGGTTTTGACCTATTTGATCCCCTTGCAAAACCAGAATATGGATATGGTAAGTACAAAAATGTGATTACAGGTCTAGAATTTGAACGGTTGGTGTCAGCGTCTGGTCCTACGGAAGGTCACGTTGAGATAAATGGTAAAGAACCAAAAAAAGTTGTTTTTATTCAATGTGTTGGCTCACGAGATAAGGAGAGCAACGAGTACTGTTCCAGAGTATGCTGCATGTATACTGCAAAGCAGGCTCATCTAGTGAAAGAGAAGATTCCTGGCTCTGAGCTTACAGTGTACTATACTGATATGCGTGCGTTTGGGAAGGGTTTTGAGGAGTTCTACAACCGAGTACAAGGGGAAGGTGTCACTTATAGACGAAGAGAACTAGATGATCCAATTGAGGTGACAAGTAAAGATAATAACGTTGTAGTAAAAGCCAAGGGTCACCCTGATATAGAGGCTGATCTTGTTGTACTCGCAACAGGTATAGTTCCAAGGGAAGATGCAAAGGAGTTTGCTCGTATTTTAAATATTAATCAGAGCGCGGATGGTTTCCTACTGGAGGCTCACCCTAAGCTTAGGCCCGTAGATACGTTCACGGATGGAATATTCCTCGCGGGTTGTTGTCAGAGTCCAAAAGATGTCCCGGATACTGTTGCTCAGGCAAGTGGAGCTGCATCTAGAGTAACTAACATTCTTTCTAAAAAACAATTAGAGATTGAAGCGACTATTGCACATGTCGATGAAAACCTGTGCCGTGGCTGCGGTTTCTGTGTAGATGCATGTCCATATAATGCTATAGAGTTAAAAGAAACAGAGCAGTTTGGCCGTACTGTAGAGGTAGCGAGTGTGAACGAGGCTCTTTGTAAAGGATGTGGTTCATGTTCTGCTGCTTGCCTCAATGGTGCTATCCAGCATCATGGTTTTAAGGATGGTCAGATTCTTGCTATGATTAATGCTTTAGGAGAAGGATAAAAGTATGAGAAAAAATGTAGAATATACTCCGTCAATTTATAAAAAAATTATATCTAAAAGGTGAAAAAAAATGAAAGAATTTGAACCGAACATTATAGGGTTTCTCTGCAACTGGTGCTCATATGCAGGTGCAGACCTAGCAGGGACAAGCAGGATAAAATATCCTCCGAACATAAAATCAATCCGGGTGATGTGCTCAGGACGAGTTGACCTTGTATTTATTCTTGAGGCGTTGAAAAAAGGAGCAGATGGTGTTCTTGTAGCTGGTTGTCACCCAGGAGACTGTCATTATCAGTCTGGAAACTACAAAACAAATCGTAGAATCATGCTATTGAAAAAACTCCTCGGCGAAATGGGTATTGAAACGAACAGAGTAAGATTTGAGTATATCTCTGCTTCAGAGGGTCAAAAGTTCGCATCAGTGGTAACAGAGTTTGTAGATGAACTCAAAAAAATAGGACCTAATCCACTCGTGGTAAAACAATGAAAATAGATACTGATAAACTAAAAGGAATAGTGGGAAAAGACAATATCACAGATGAGATCGCGGATCGTTACATATACGCTTCAGACTCCTCGGTACATCAGAGTATGCCTGCATGTATCGTGAGACCTGGGAGTGCCGAGGAGGTTCAAAAAATCATGCGATATGCAAACAAGAACAAAATACCTGTTGTACCAAGGGGCGCAGGTTCTGGCATGTCAGGGCAAACAGTTCCGATTGACGGCGGTATCGTCCTTGACATGAAATGCATGAATCATATTCTCGAAATACGACCTGAGGATGTTCTATGCAAGGTTGAACCAGGTGTCATCAACGATGAGTTAAACAGACAACTTAAACCATATGGTTTCTTTTTCCCCCCTACACCCGCATCAGGAAAAATATGCACTATAGGTGGTATGATTGGTAATAATGCATCAGGCATCCGATCTGTTAAATATGGTGCTACCCGAGATGCAGTTATTGGTATGAAAGTAGTGCTTGCTAATGGTGACCTTGTTACTCTAGGTTCAAATACAAGGGTTGACTCATCAGGATATCAACTTGCTAGACTTATGGTTGGTTCTGAGGGGACTCTCGGTGTTGTTTTAGAGGCAACGCTTCTACTTTCTCCTCTTCCAAAATATCGGGCTATGGGAGTTGCGAATTTTGCTACGTTAGAAGATGCTGGTAAGATGATATCTAATGTTATCGCTGCGGGTATTACTCCTTCTATGCTTGAACTGATGGATAATATAGCAATTACTGCAGTGAATAATGCACAAAAGCTCGGCCTGCCCGATGTTGCTGCAATCGTTGTCTTTGAATGCAACGGCATGGTAAAAGAAGCCGTAGACTTTGATATGGAACGTATCAGAAAAATCTGTGAAAAAAACAATGGAACCGGGATTAGAGTAAGCGATGACCGCGAAGAAATGACGCGGATATATGAGGGAAGGAAAAAACTGTTCCCGTCACTCTCACGATACAAAGAAGGACTTGTCACCACAGCTCTTGCAGATGACATGGCGGTTCCCATGTCTAAGATTGCTGATTGTGTTCATGAGATTCATGAGATAGCGAAGCGCAATAATGTGGTAATGAGTGCGTATGGGCATTGTGGTTCAGGTTTAATCCATACGAAGATATTGATGGATACCAGTAAGAAGCAACAATGGGAAGATGCAAAACATGCGGTAGATGAAGTCTATAAATACGTCTATAAAATAGGTGGGACGACTTCTGGAGAACATGGCATTGCGTTATCCAAAGCACCGTCGTGGAAAGAAGAAAAAAAGGATTCACTTGAGATGATGAGAGCTATAAAAAAAGCTCTTGATCCAAATAACATCTTGAATCCTCATAAACTGATGGATGCACCTGATGACTGGGTTACGGCAACCGCGCTACGGTATCAGGTGACATCTTAAATTTAATCTGAAAATGAAAATCTAATTTGAGGGAGCTCATGATGGCTAAAAATTTAAAAAAATTAGAGAAAGAGATGAATATGTGCATACGATGTGCCTATTGTTTTGAAGAATGCCCTGTCATTAGAGAGCTAAGATGGGAGTCCAGTGGCGCACGTGGGAAAGTCATTCTCTCCTACGGGTTATTAACTGGAGAGCTCAAACCCTCCCAGTATATTGCAGATAAACTATATCAGTGCACGTTTTGCAGAGACTGCATGGAACGCTGTCCATCTAATGTGGAAATACTTGACATTATATCTTCAGCACGAGCAGACATCGTCAACGCTGGTTTTGCAACTGATACACATAAACATGTAATTAGTAATATCAAAAAAACTGGTAATATCTACGGTGATACCGAGGTCATCTCAGCTGAACGTGAGGGTAAAACACCGCTTTTCATCGGATGTCAATATCTCTCCCGGCCGAATAAGACAAAAAAGTACATAAAAATCCTGGAGAAACTCGGTATCAATCCCTTAGTTCAAAAAGAAATCTGCTGCGGTTTTCCCATGGAAGTATTAGGTTTCAAAAAGGAGTTTGAATCACATAAGAAGAAATTTCTGAAATCTTTTCCATTTAAAGAAGCGATTGCTTTCTGCCCAACGTGCACTGTGTTCTTAAGAGAAGGCTATGGGATGGATGCAAAGCATGTGTTACAAGTCATTCTAGAAAAACTTCCAAAGGCAGATCTTGGAATGAAAGTTACCTATCATGATCCATGTGATTTCTCACGAGGATTGAAAATCATTGATGAACCACGTAAAATTTTAGAAAAACTCGGTATAGAAATCGTTGAAATGAAAAACAGCAAAGAACAATCTAGTTGCTGTGGCGGAGGCGGAGGGATACTTATGTCTGACCCGTCTCTATCTGATAATATTGCAAAAAACCGTATAAAACAGGCAGTAGAGACAGGTGCTGATACCGTGGTTACTTCTTGTCCTACATGTGAAACAGTATTGAAAAAAGCAGCCACAGAAATCAGTGAAAGCGAAGGAAAAACTATTGTAGTGAGAAACATAGAGGATATCATTTGGAGAGGGGTAAAAAGCATATGATGAAGCTTCTTAAACTTGAAAAACTACCCGGTCAGCAGTCAATGCTAGTGTTTCATGCACTTGCCAGGATAGGTTTTGAAGGCATGGTAATAGTATCTCCTGAGATTCCCTTAGCGTCTGTGGGGTATTTCCAGGATGCAGAAAAAGAAGTAGATATTGAGTACTGCCGGAAAGCTGATATCCCGGTTATGCGCCGTGAGGTAGGTGGCGGTGCAACATATCTTGATGAAAATCAGATTTTCTATCAACTTATATGGCAAAAAGGACGATCAAAGTTTCCAAGTAAAATAAAAGATGTATTTTCTTATCTCTCGCAGCCAGCGTGTGATACCTATCGTGATTTCGGCATTGAAACACGTTTTCGACCTGAAAATGATATAATAACAAAAGATGAACGTAAAATCGCTGGTGAAGGTGGAGGAGATATCGGTGACCGCATGGTATTTGTTGGAGGTATCCTCATGGATTTTGATTATGAAACAATGAGTAAGATACTCAAAGTACCTGATGAAAAATTCAGAGATAAAATTCATAAATCAATGAAAGAAAATCTTACGACAATGAAACGAGAACTTGGCAAAATGCCAGATCGAGAAGAGGTTGTTCAGTCTCTTATTCAAAACTATAGAAGCCTTATTGGAAAACTAAAACCCATCAATCTCACAAAAGATACAGTTGATAAGATGATCGAAATTGAAAAATGGTTCACCTCTGATGAGTTTCTTTACAAGAAAACTCCAAGGATTCCAAAGGGCGTAAAGATACGTGAGGGTGTAGAAATCCTTTATACTATCTATAAAGCAAGAGGTGGGCTTATCAGAACTGCACAAGAGATTAAATCTGATGTAATTGAAAACATAGGTATCTCTGGTGATTTCCAGCTTTACCCAAAATCTGAGCTTTCAGGTCTGGAAAATGACTTGAGGAAAACAAAACGAAAAGAGAGAAATATCCTTTCAAAAGTTGAAGATTTTTATGATAAACATGAGGTTGAAAGCCCAGGTGTTGAACCTGAGGATGTTACCAATGCTATTTTAGAGGTGGAGTAGAGTATGATAGATTCGAAAAAGTTAGATCCAAATTTTAAGTTTGAGGTCTCTAAAGAAATAGGTGGGGCAAATATCAAACACTGTTTTTCATGCGGTACATGTACTGTTGGATGTCCTGTAAGAGAGATTGATGATAAATATAACCCACGGAAAATTGTTCGTATGGTACTTCTTGGGATGCGTGAGCGCGTCCTTAAAAGCGATTTCATATGGCTTTGTTCGATGTGCTATACATGCTACGATAGGTGTCCTCAGGGTGTACGGCTAACAGACATTATGACTGCTTTGAAAAATATTGCAGTAAGAGAAGGGTGTATACACCCTGTTTTTAAGGAGCAGGCAAGACTCGTTGGGACCTTTGGAAGGTTATATGAGGTTGAGGACTTTGACAACAAAAAACGGGATAAACTAGGACTGCCGCCCGTTAAAAAAACATTTGACGATGTAACAAAATTGGTAAAAGATAGTGATTTAAAGGAGTTGATAAAGTGAAATATGCACTATTTCTTGGATGTACTATTCCCGTTAGAAGTCAAAACTATGAAATGTCTGCTCGTGAAGTAGCAAAGATCATTGGATTAGAATTGGTTGATTTACCCGATTTTTCTTGTTGTGGTTTTCCGGTGAAATCTGCTAGTGTTGAAACCTCGCTCGTACTTGCAGCAAGAAATCTTGCCATTGCAGCAGAGAAAAAGTTGGACATATGCACTCTCTGTAATGCATGCACAGGAGTTCTCACTGAAGCAAATAAGGAACTAAGTGAGAATAAAGAGTTAAGGGAAAGAGTAAATGATAAACTACGCGATGTAGATAAGGAATATAAAAAAGGCGTTAAAATAAGGCATTTTTCAAGGGTATTATACGAAGATGTTGGCTTGGAAAAGTTAAAGGGGATGGTAAAGAGAGATTTGAGTTCTCTAAGACTTTCGGTTCATTATGGATGTCATTATGAAAGACCAAAGGAATTGTATGATGGTTTTGACGATCCAGAAAACCCTACATCTCTTGATAAACTAGTTGAGATTACTGGTGCAAAGTCTATAGATTACAAAGATAAGCTTGATTGCTGCGGCGGTGCTATTTTGGGTGTACAGGAGGATATTGCACTAGAAATGGCGAAAAATAAGTTGGATAATATAACAGCAATCAAACTTGAAATGGCGAAACATAAATTGGATAATGTATCAGCAAAAAAAGTGGATGCCCTTGTAACTCAATGCCCGTTTTGTTCGATAATGTATGAGGATAACAGGAGGAAGATAGAGTCAAAGTTTAATGTACAATATGATAATTTCCCCGTTCTTTATTATCCACAAGTTCTAGGTCTTGCAATGGGGTTAGATAAAAAACAATTAGGTTTTAGATTAAACAAAATAAAGGCGACAGGATTGCTGCAAAAATTAGGGCTAGAATAGAGGTAGACGGATGACGGAGAAAACAACCAAAGATGATACCAAGAGCAGCAAAGTTGGAGCTGTGTTAGTAGTTGGTGGTGGCATTGGCGGTATCCAGACTTCTTTAGATCTCGCTGAATCTGGTTTTAAGGTTTATCTGGTAGAAGAAAAACCTGCTATTGGCGGTGTGATGGCACAGCTGGATAAGACGTTTCCTACAAATGATTGTTCAATGTGTATATTGTCTCCAAAGCTTGTTGATGTCGGTCGTCATCCAAATATTGAACTAGTTACCTATTCGGAACTGGAAGAGGTTACTGGCAAGGTAGGAAATTTCAAAGTTAAGGTGAGAAAGAAAGCAAGTTATGTAGATGGAGATAAGTGTACTGGCTGTGGTGAATGTACCATTACATGTCCTGTGGAAGTTCCCAGTGAGTTTGATGATGGTCTTGGATCAAGAAAAGCTATTTATATACCGTATCCCCAAGCAGTTCCTCTTAAGTATACAATCGATAAACGTGGAATGCAGCCTTGCAGAGATGCATGTCCTGCAGGTGTTGGGGCCCCTGGTTATGTAGCTCTTGTCAGTCGGGGTAAATTTTATGAGGCTTTGCAGGTTATAAAAGAGCGTCTGCCGTTTCCATCGATATGTGGCAGGGTTTGCCATCGGCCCTGTGAAAGTGCATGTACTCGTAAGGACCTAGATGATCCTGTAGGAATAGCGTATATTAAACGATTTGTCGGAGATTTAGAGCTTAAAATCCCTGCATTTCAAATTCCTCCTGTCGAGGGACGTGCGGAAAGTATTGCTATTGTTGGTGGAGGACCCGCTGGACTTACTGCTGCTCATGATCTTGCTTTGAAAGGATACCATGTGACGGTATTTGAGGCGGCCCCTGTGCTTGGTGGGATGATGAAGTTTGGTATCCCTACGTTCCGTCTGCCTAAAGAGATTCTTAGGCGAGAAATCTCTGATATTCTTGCACTTGGAGTTAAAGTACGACTTAACGTGACGATTGGCAAAGATATGTCCATCCATGACTTGTTTCATCGAGGGTACAAAGCAGTCTTTTTAGCTGTTGGCGCTCAGATAGGTAAAAAGATGAATATTCCTGGGGAAGAACTTGAAGGTGTGTACCAGGCTATTGATTTTTTAAAAGAGATCAATTTAGGTCAGATTATCACAACACCTATTGCTACTGTCGATGAGGATCTTTGTGTTGGTTGTGGTGCCTGTGCTCCAACATGTGTATATGGAGCGATACGATTGAAAATAGATAAAAATAATCCAAAAAAGAAGTATCCTCGAGTGTTAAAGTACTTATGTAAAGGATGTGGAAAATGCGTTACCGTATGCCCTTCAAAAGCAATTAAACTAACTGGATTCCGTGATATCGCTCCAAAAGTAGGCAAGAAAGTAATGGTTATTGGTGGAGGTAATGCGGCATTAGACACTGCGCGTTCTGCTCTCCGATTAGGTGCCAAAGAAGTTTCTATTTTGTATCGACGATCTCGTGAGGAGATGCCTGCAGAACCCGATTGGGAAATTGATGAGACGGAACGGGAGGGAGTAAAACTAGTTTATCTTACTTCACCGATTCAAGTCATTGGTGATAAAAACGGTCGGATAAAAGCAATTGAATGCATGAAAATGGAGTTGTTAAAAGAGCGTGATAAGACCGGTAGAAGAAAGATCCAGCCGATCCCTGGTTCTGAGTTTAAAATGGATGTTGATACCCTGATATTAGCGATTGGTCAGGAGGTTGATACTGGATTCTTGACTCGGGATGCTGATTTAGAATATACTCCTTTTAGTAGTATTAAGGTTGATCCTCTATCGTTTCCGATCGACGGAAAAGCTAAGTTAGAGTATACCCCGTGGAGTACAATTAAGATTGATCATGTATCGTTAGAAACTAGCATTGATGGTGTTTTTTGTGCCGGTGATGCGGTGTGGGGTGCTGGTACTGTTATCGAAGCTATTGGCGCGGGAAAGGAAGTTGCAGTTTCTATAGATAGATACATCAATGGCGAAGATTTGAAGGAAGGTCGTGGAATAAAACCTGAAATCGCTGAGGCATCATTAGAGGGTGTGAAAAAGAAACGTATGGTTCCAATGCGTTTCCTGCCGCTTGAGGAGAGAAAAAACAACTTCAAAGAGGTGGAGTTAGGTTATACTGAGGAGGAAGCGATTGAAGAAGCACAACGGTGTTTGAACTGTGGCGGCTGTGTGGAATGTCTCGAATGTGTTAGAACTTGTGAAGCTGAAGCAATTAACCATGATATGAAAGAAGAGATTCTGGAATTGAATGTTGGATCCATTATTTTGTCTCCAGGGTATGATAAATTCAATCCAGAGTTAAAGAGTCAATATGGGTATGGCAGATATAAAAACGTCTTGACTTCTTTAGAATTTGAGCGGATGTTGTCTGCTTCTGGACCATATCAAGGTCATATTGTGAGACCATCTGATAACAAGGAACCCAAAAAAATAGCGTGGATAAATTGTGTCGGTTCTCGAGATCAATCATGTGGGAATAATTATTGTTCGTCAGTATGTTGTACCTATGGTATAAAAGAAGCCGTCGTAGCCAAAGAGCATGTATCATCGATTGAGCCAACTATTTTCTATATGGATATGAGAACCTATGGTAAGGGATTTGAGGAGTATTATAATAGAGCAAAAGATGAACATGGTGTACGTTTTATAAGATGTCGAGTATCAGATATCAGAGAAGATCCTAAGAAAAAAACCCTAAATATAAGATATGAATCTGATGAGGGCGACCTTAAGGTAGAAGAATTTGACATGGTAGTTCTCTCTGTTGGATTTGTACCAAGCGAAGGAGCTAAAAGGCTTGCTGAAAAAATAGGTATCAATCTAAACGAATTCGGTTTCTGCGAAGCTCCTGAGCTTTCACCATTAGAAACTAACCGTCCAGGGATATATGTATGTGGTGCTTTTTCTGGTCCAAAGGATATTCCTGAAACTGTTGTGGAGGCTTCAGGTGCTGCAGCAAAGGCAAGCAGCCTCATCGCTTCCGAGAGAAATAGTCTTGTGGAACAGAAAAAATATCCAACTGAAATCGATGTTACAGGGGAAGAACCAAGGATTGGGGTGTTCATATGTCACTGTGGGATCAATATTGGAGCATATGTTGATGTTCCATCAGTGGTTGAATATGCAAAGACCCTTCCAAATGTTGCTTATGCAGAAGAAAACCTCTACACCTGTTCTCAGGATACTCAGAAAAAAATAGTTGAGACGATAAAGGAACATAAGCTAAATCGGGTTATTGTTGCATCATGTACACCTCGTACTCATGAACCGTTGTTCCAGGAGACAATTCGTGAGGCAGGGTTGAATCCGCATCTTTTTGAAATGGCAAATATTCGTGATCAATGTTCATGGGTGCATATGAAAGATCCGAAGGCTGCTACAGAGAAAGCCAAGGATCTGATGAAAATGGCCGTGGCTAAGGCAAGACTGATAGAGCCATTGCCAACAATTACTTTAGATATCATTCAAAAAGGTTTAGTAATTGGAGGCGGACTTGCTGGAATGATTTCAGCATTGACAATCGCTGAACAAGGCTACGAGATGCATCTTATTGAAAAAGAAAATGTGTTAGGAGGTAATCTTAACAACATTTATTATACGTTTAAAAGTAAGAAAATTCAAGACTATCTTAAATCAATAATTAAAAAGGTGGAAAAGAACCCTAGAATCAAAATATACAAAAACGCTCAAATTGAAAAAATCGATGGTTTTGTTGGAAACTATAAAACCACAATTAAGAACGGCACGGCGTCGCTTGAAATTGAACATGGTGTTGTTATTGTTGCTACTGGTGCTGAGGAGTCAAAGCCAAAAGAGTATCTTTATGGAGAGGATAAACGAGTAGTCACGCAGTTGGAACTGGAAAAGCAACTTGCCACAGGTGCTATTTTTAATAAAAAAACAATAGTAGTGATTCAATGTGTCGGTTCTCGTGATGATGAACACCCATATTGTAGCCGTATATGTTGTGTCGATGCTATCAAGAACACATTGAAAATAAAAGAAAAAAATCCTGAAGCTGTGATCTATGTCTTATATAGGGATATGAGAACTTATGGTTTTACTGAGACTTTTTATGAAAAAGCAAGAGAGAATGGAATAATCTTTATCAGGTATGATACTGATGAAAAACCAAAGGTAAAGAAAGGTAAAGAAGGTATAGAGGTTGTAGTTCGAGATCGTATCTTGGATGAAACAATTTCGATAAATTCAGATATTCTTGTTCTTAGCCCTGCGATTGTTCCAAGGAAGGAAAATAAAGAACTTGCAAAGCTACTTAAAGTACCGTTAAACGAGGATGGTTTCTTCCTTGAGGCACATGTAAAGCTGCGTCCAGTTGATTTTGCAACCGACGGTATTTTCCTTGCTGGAATGGCGCATTCACCAAAGTCCATTGATGAATCCATTTCGCAGGCTTATGCTGCAGCATCAAGAGCATGTACTCTCTTATCTAAGAGTAAGGTAAACATTGAACCGACGATCTCAAGTGTAGATGAGACTAAATGTATAGGTTGTGGGTTATGTGTCTCTCTTTGTCCATCCAATGCAATTGAGTTGAAATTAAAAGAGGGAGGAAGAAAGGCTGAGGTCATCTCTGCTTCATGTAAGGGTTGCGGAATCTGCGGTGCAAGCTGTCCGCAGCAAGCGATTACCATGCAACACTTCAGAAATAAAGAGATCGCTGCTCAGATAGAGGCATATGGGGAGGGCGCATAATGGCAGAATTTGAACCTAAATTATTGGGTTTTCTATGCAATTGGTGCGCCTATGCAGGAGCTGATCTTGCCGGTGTTTCTAGACATCAGTATCCTCCAAATATGAGAGTAATTAGAGTCATGTGTTCTGGAAGAGTCGATCCTCTTTTTGTCCTTAAATCATTTAAACAAGGCATAGATGGAGTGGCAGTACTAGGATGCCACCCTGGAGATTGTCATTATCAGACAGGTAATTATGAAGCAGAAAACAAAATGAAAATGACAAAACACGTTCTTGAAAGGATAGGAATTGAACCAGAACGACTCTATCTTGACTGGGTATCTGCTGCTGAGGGTAAGCGGTTTAGTGAGGTTATAACTGAGTTCACCTCTAAGATAAAAGATGTTGGTCCAATAAACCAAAATAAAGATTTTAAGAATAAATTATCTATTGGGGAGAGAATTGTTGAATCTGTTAGAATACGATGGCTAGTTGGTAAAGAAAGGGAGCTTTTAGAACAGGGGAATGTGTACAATGAGAAAATCGATGAGGATGAATTTAAGGATTTGATTTGGAAAAACATCCATAGAGAATATGATAGACAGAGAATTTATTCATTGATAACAGAAAAACCACAGACCATAAGTAAAATAGCAAAAGAATTAAGCATGCCCAAAGCAGATGTATCTAGATATTTAACCAGTATGGAAAACGCAGGGCAGGTATCACTTCTTGATTTTAAAGGAAATTCACCACGATATGTTATGACTGTGTCTTCAGGTGATAAACAATGAGACAAAACAGTAAAAAGAAGGGGCATGACGACAAGAAGGTCGGAGCAGTACTTGTGGTTGGTGGTGGAATAGCTGGAATGCAGTCATCACTTGATTTGGCCAACTCTGGATTTAAGGTGTATCTACTCGATTCATCCCCTGCTATTGGCGGTGTGATGGCACAGCTCGATAAGACATTTCCCACAAATGATTGTTCAATGTGTATATTGTCTCCAAAGCTTGTTGATGTGGGTCGTCATCCGAATATTGAGTTAATTACTTATTCAGAATTGGAGGAGGTTACTGGCAGGGCAGGTAATTTCAAAGTCAAAGTGAGAAAAAAGGCTAGATATGTGGATGTGGACAAATGCACTGGCTGTGGAGTTTGTGCTCAGGAATGTCCAATCGATGCTATATGTAGTTTTAATGAAGGGCTTTCTGATAGAAAATCAATTTATGTGCAATATCTTCAAGCAGTGCCTCTAGCTTATACGATTGATAGAGAAAAATGCATTGGTTGCGGGCTATGTGAAAATCTCTGTCTTGCAGATGCCATCAAATATGATGATAAAGACGAGATCATAAACCTGAATATAGGAACAATCATTTTATGTCCAGGTTTTGATGAGTTTGATTCAGATATAAAAAGCGAATATGGCCATGATAGATATCATAATGTCGTTACAAGTATAGAGTTTGAACGAATATTATCTGCATCTGGACCTTATAAAGGGCATGTTCTACGTGCCTCAGATGGGGATCTCCCTAAAAAGATAGCTTTTATTCAATGTGTTGGTTCCCGTGATAGAGGATGTGGCAATAATTATTGCTCATCTGTTTGTTGTACTTATGCGATAAAAGAAGCTGTTATTGCCAAAGAGCATGTTTCGACAATTGAGCCCACTATTTTCTATATGGATATGAGGACATATGGCAAAGGATTTGAGTCCTATTATAACAGAGCAAAAGATGAATACGGCGTTAGATTCATACGATGTCGGATATCAGAGATACAGGAGGATATTAAAACTAATAATTTATTGATTAAATACGAAAGTGAGGATGGTCGGTTCAAAGAAGAAGAATTTGACATGGCAGTGTTATCTGTTGGATTTGAACCAAAAGAAGGAGTTAAACAACTTGCTGATAGACTTGGCATAAAGCTAAATGAATATGGTTTCTGTGAGACTTCTAATTTTTCACCGATTGAGACTACACGTCCTGGGATATATGTATGTGGTGCTTTTTCAGGTCCCAAGGACATTCCTGAGACAGTTATGCAAGCTTCAGGTGCTGCAGCAAAGGCAAGCAGCCTCATCGCTTCCGAGAGAAATAGTCTTGTGGAACAGAAAAAATATCCCACCGAAATTGATGTTGCAGAACAAGAGCCACGGATTGGAGTATTCATCTGTCACTGTGGGATCAATATTGGAGCATATGTTGATGTTCCATCAGTGGTTGAATATGCAAAGACCCTTCCAAATGTTGCTTATGCAGAAGAAAACCTCTATACCTGTTCTCAGGATACTCAGAAAAAAATAGTTGAGACGATAAAGGAACATAAGCTGAATCGAGTTATTGTTGCATCATGCACACCTAGAACCCATGAGCCATTATTCCAGGAGACGATTCGTGAAGCAGGTTTGAATCCGCATCTTTTTGAAATGGCAAATATACGTGATCAATGCTCCTGGGCTCATATGAAAGAACCAGAGGCTGCAACAGAAAAAGCCAAAGGTCTTGTTCGAATGGCAGCTTCAAAAGCACGGTTAATCGAGCCGTTGCCACATATTTCTCTAGATGTGACACAGAAAGCACTTGTGATCGGTGGCGGTGTTGCAGGGATGATTTCAGCACTTGCGATCGCAGAACAAGGATATGAAGTATTTCTTGTGGAAAAAGAAAATACCCTTGGAGGTAATGCACGGAACATTTATTGGACCGCTGAAAATGATGATGTTCAAAAATATCTTAATTCCCTCATAAACAAGGTGGAGAAAACTCCACATGTTAAAATATATAAAAATGCGTATATTGAGAAAATCGATGGTTATATAGGTACCTATAAAACTACAATAAAAAACAGTACAGCATCACTGGAAATAGAACATGGAATTATTATCGTTGCTACTGGTGCTGAAGAGTCAAAGCCAAAAGAATATCTCTATGGTAAGGATAAACGAGTGGTGACACAACTAGAACTAGAAAAACAACTTGCCACAGGTGCTAATTTTAATAAAAAAACAATAGTTATGATTCAATGTGTCGGTTCTCGTGATGATGAACATCCATATTGTAGTCGTATATGTTGCATTGATGCTATTAAAAATGCATTGAAGTTAAAAGAAGAAAATCCTGATGCTGAAATCTACATTTTGTATAGAGATATGAGGACTTACGGCTTTGGAGAGAATTTTTACGAAAGAGCACGAAGCAAAGGCATCATCTTTGTGAGGTATACTACCGATGAAAAACCCAAGGTGAAAACAGGTAAAAAAGACCTTGAGGTTACGATTCGTGATCGTATATTAAATGAAGAATTATTGATCCATGCTGATCTTTTGGTTTTAAGTCCAGCGATTATCCCAAGAAAGGATAATTTGGAGATAGCAAAACATTTGAAAGTACCATTGAATGAGGATGGTTTTTTCCTTGAGGCGCATGTAAAACTACGTCCAGTTGATTTTGCAACAGAAGGCATATTTCTTGCAGGAATGGCACATTCACCAAAATCAATTAGCGAAAGTATTGCTCAGGCATATGGAGCTGCATCACGAGCACTCACTATCATTTCTAAGGATAAATACACAACAGAGGCCACAATTGCAAACGTAAATGAAGATCTTTGCAGCGGCTGTGGAATCTGTGTTACTACATGTCCCTATAGTGCAATAGAGACAAAAACTGAGATGATAGATGGTAAAGAAAGAAAAGTTTCATATGTTTTAGAAGGAGTATGTAAGGGGTGCGGTAGTTGCACTTCTGCATGTCCGTCAGGTGCTATCGAGCAGAAAGGGTTCAAAAGAATCCAAATTTCATCAATGGTTGGTGCTGCAATTTAAAAAAGTCTGGATGAACCATCATGAAGGGAGAACCTGTTATCTATAAGTATCAGACTAGTTTATGTTGGACTGGTGAGAAAAAAGGTGTATTGAGATGTGAAGGTAAACCAGATATTATGGTTGCTTGTCCACCCGAATTTGGTGGTCATCCAGGTATTTGGTCGCCTGAGGACATCTTTCTTGCATCTGTTGAAATTTGTACAATGACTACACTATTATGGTTTACAAATAAGGAAAATATTACCTTGAAATCTTATAGCAGTCTGGCAAGCGGTACGGTGAAGCTTATTGGTGGTGTATTTCAATTCAGCTCTATTATGGTGAAGATACAGGTCGGTGTTTCTTCTGAGGATGATCGTATACGGGTTGAGAAATTATTAAAAAAAGTAGAACATGCGTGTTTGATTACTAATTCGATTCAATCTGATGTTTGTATTAAGTCAGAGATAGTCGTTGAATAAAGGTACATCAACTCTGTAGTAATAATACAAGGTTTCCTTTGGTATTGAGCAGATAACGTTTATAAGTCAATTTGGAATAATGATATACAAACCGTGTTTGTATTAGAGGAGGCATCAAAGTTATGGCAACAATAGAAGGATATAATCTACCTGATGAGTTATATTATCACAAAGATCATGCATGGGTAAAGGTTGAGGCAGATGGAACCGTTCGAGTCGGAATGAATGATTTCTATCAAAAAAGCGCTGGTGATACGACCTATATTGATCTCCCATTTGAAGGAGATGACGTGGAACAAGGTGAGACTTGTGGGAAGATACAGTCTGCAAAATGGGTTGGTAAATTTGTATCGCCAGTATCTGGCGAAATCACTGAAGTGAATGAAGAACTTGAAGACGACTGCACGTTGATAAACAAAAGCCCTTATGGTGATGGTTGGATTATGATTGTAAAACCATCTAATCTTGATGGGGATCTAAAAAATCTTTATCACGGGGATAAAGTTGGGCCATGGATTAAAAAAGAAATCGAGGATGCTGAGAAAAAGAAAGCATGAACTCTTTTGATTTTTCGCCACTTTATTTTTTCCTTTTTTGTTGAACATTTTGTTTTATTCTAACGACAACTATTAAACAATTATCTCATAAACATGATCTGAGTACAAAGGTAAAAAGATGAATAAATGGCGTTTGCTTGATACAGGAAAACTTACTGCAGCTGAAAATATCGCTCTTGACGAAGCATTGCTTGAAGCTAAAAAAAATAATGGAAATATTCCAAATACTGTTCGTTTCATGCAGTTTTCTCCTCCTGCAGTATTACTTGGTTATCATCAGAGTCTTGCTCAAGAAATCAGACTTGAGTTTTGTAAAAAAGCAGGTATTGACATCAACAGAAGAATAACTGGTGGTGGCGCGATATTTTTCGATGAAACACAGCTTGGATGGGAAATTATTTGCGAGAAACAGTTTTTTGACATGGGCGTTGCGGATACCAGTTTTTTTAAACGATTAAGTCAACCAGTAATTTCCGCTCTAAATAAAATGGGACTTACTGCTTCTTTTCGCCCGAGAAACGATATTGAAATTAAGGGTAGAAAGATCTCGGGGACTGGTGGTACTGAAGAAGGCGATGTCTTTTTGTTTCAAGGAACACTTCTTGTTGATTTTGATGTAGAAACCATGCTTAAGGCACTTCGTATTCCTATTGCAAAACTAAAAGATAAGGAGATTGATACGGCAAAAGAACGAGTGACGTGTCTAAAATGGGAACTTGGTTATGCCCCCAAAATAGATGAACTAAAGAAAATACTTCAAGGTGGTTTTGAAGAAGCGTTTGAAATACGTCTTGAACCAGAAGGACTTAGTAAAGAGGAAGAAGTGCTTTTTTTAGAGAAAAAAAATACGTTTACATCTCAAAAATGGATAAACAAAATAAGACTTCCTAAAGATGAGCAACAAATGCTCTGTTCTATCCATAAGGCAGAGGGAGGTCTTATCCGAGTTTCACTAATGATTAATCTAACACATAAACGCATCCAAAGTATAATTATAACTGGTGATTTTTTTGCATATCCCAAAAGAATTATATTGGATTTAGAAGCTGAATTAAAAGATGTCTCTGCTGATGAAAAAATTATTTCTGAGAAAATCAAAGATTTTTTTGAAAAAAAACAGCCTCAAATACCCGGTGTTTCAGCGTCAGATTTCATCAACGCCGTTAATAAAGCATTAGAAAAAATCAATATCACTCAGTTTGGAATACCACTCACATTAGCAAACCGCATATTTACAGTCAATGGTTCATTTGCTGAGACGATAAAAAAATCTCCTCATCATCTTCTTCTCCCGTATTGTGCAAAATCTTTAGTGTGTGATTATCGATATAAGAAAAAATGTATAGAGTGTGGAGAATGTAGCGTTAGCGAGGCATATATGCTTGGTAGAAAAAACGACATGTGGATTGCAACCATTACTAGTTTTGAGGATTTGATGGTAACACTTAAAGAATTCAAATCACAGGGTGTGTCTTCTTATGTTGGATGTTGCTGCGAGGCTTTTTATACAAAACATGTTTCTGATTTTGAAAAATCAGGAATTTCTGCAATTCTTATTGATATTGATGATACAACCTGCTATGAACTTGGAAAAGAAGAGGAAGCATATTTGGGAAATTTTGAGAGTCAAACAAGTGTTAATATGGATCTACTAAAGAAGGTGTTAGATGCATACATGTGATATTTTAGTTGTTGGTGCAGGGCCTGCAGGGTCATCAGCAGCGTTAGAGGCTGCAAAAAACGGGGCAGATGTTTTGTTGATTGAAAAAAAGAAAAACATCGGTGTTCCTGTTCAATGCGCTGAATATATACCCAAGCTTCTTCTCAACGAAATAAAAATTTCACGTAAAAGCCTTGTTCAAGATATTTATGGGTTGAAGACCTATCTTTTAAACGATGAATGTATAGAATCACGCCTGTCGGGTTGTATGCTTAACCGATCTGTTTTTGATAAAGAACTAGCGCTATGCGCGGAGGATGCAGGTGTTACCGTTTGTGTCAATACGACGTGTATTTCAAATAATAAAGAAAAAATACTGCTCAATAAAGATGGTAGAAAAACAAATGTTATTTCAAAGATAGTTATCGGTTGTGATGGCCCGAAATCAACAGTAGGCGCATGGATAAATAATGTCAACAGGGATTTTGTTGTTGGCATGCAATATAGTGTCCCCCTAATTGACTCGTTGGATTTTACAGAGGTCTATTTTGATTATGATTTCTTTGGAGGATACGGCTGGCTGTTCCCAAAAGACACATATGCAAATGTTGGAGTCGGAATAAAATATACTTCAGAGTATAAAACAAACAATTCACTTGGCGTTCTTCTAAAGAAATTTGTTAAGACACTTGAAAAAGACGGAAAAATCAAAAATAAACCTACTTCAACCACTAGTGGCTTAATTCCTGTAGGAGGACCACTACAGACCGTGAAAGAGAACATACTGCTTGTCGGTGATGCAGCAGGACAAACACATCCGATAACAGGCAGCGGAATCTCTCAGGCTGTTATTTGCGGTAAGATCGCTGGTAGAATCTCAGCGTCTGCAGTCCGCAAAGAAAGGATAGAGTTATTGGCTGAGTATGAGAAAGAATGGAGAAATATGTTTGGCGATGAGTTAGACAGAGCTCGGAAGAAACGACGATTTCTCGAAGAAAACTGGGATAAACTTGATATGATAATAAAGAAATGCTGGACAACATTTCGGGAATATTACTATGACTGATTTCAATGAGCTTATCACAAAATCAAGAAAGATTTCTTGGCAGAAATTTGGTAGAAACATAACGTTTTATCATCCTGGCATGTTTAAATACAATGGATGCTGGGGGAAGTACCCAGCAATCTCTATTACTGGTCGAGACTGTGAGCTTCAATGCGATCACTGTCAATCAAAAATACTTGAATCAATGATTTCTGCCACAACACCAGATGAACTTATTAGAAAATGCAAAAAAATAGAGGAAATGGGAAATACTGGTTGTCTTATCAGTGGGGGAAGTAAATTTGATGGAACGATTCCCTGGAGAGATTTTATCCCCGCTCTAAAGACTGTTAAAAAAACAACAAATCTTTTCGTCTCAATTCATAGCGGCATTATTGATATTCAGACAGCAAAACAATTAAAAGATGCAGGAATCGATCAGGCTCTTATCGACGTGGTCGGTGATGATGAAACAATAAATAAGATGTATCATGCTGGTTTTGGTATCGAAAAAATTGAAGAATCACTTGATGCATTGAAAAATGCAGATATTTCAATTATTCCTCATATCGTCGTAGGTCTCCATTACGGGCAAATACGAGGGGAATACAACGCAATTGAGATGATTAAAAAATATGATCCAGAAGTATTAGTTATCGTATCACTCATGGCGCTATCTGGGACATCTATAAAAAACGGTATGCTGCCCACATCTGAAGAAATTGCACACGTTATCGCCACAGCAAAAATTAGTATGGCTGATGTCCCAATATCTTTAGGATGCGCCCGCAACAGAGCAGATCATAAAATTGATTGTCTGGCAGTAGACTGCGGGGTAAACAGAATTGCAATACCTTCAGAAGAAGCCATTAAAAAAGCAAACGAATACAATCTAACTATTAAATGGAAAAAAACCTGCTGCTCCATACCAATAAATGAAGCGGAGGTGTAAAATGAGCAAAGAAAGCCCGAAATATTTACGAACTAGCCTTGCAGCTGCAATGATGCTCGGCTTTAAAACAGGGCGTTTTTATCGTAATGCAAAACTTCCCTGCATTAATCTACTTCTTACCTATACTTCTGGTTGTGCGGGAAACTGTGGTTATTGCGGTCTTTCAATGAGACGCCCTGGTGCATATAAGGATAAAAGTTTCATACGGGTTGAATGGCCTATCTATAAACTCACCGATATACTGGAGAGTATTTCTAGAAGCGGCGATAAGGTAAAAAGAGTATGTCTTTCAATGGTTACAAATAAAAGAGCAATAAAAGATACAATAGAAATTACAAAAATTCATAGACAAAATCTAGATGTTCCCCTCTCACTTCTCATCTCACCAACAATTCTAGATAAAAACCATCTCTATAGTTTCTGGGAGAATGGTGCAGATATGATGGGAATAGCAGTTGACTGTGCCACTCCATATTTGTTTGAAAAAATTCGAGGTAAAAACGTATCTGGTCCGCATAAATGGAGGCAATACTGGAAATGTTACGAGGATGCACTTGAAATATTTGGCAGACGAAATGTTGGCATTCATCTCATCGTAGGTCTTGGAGAAACAGAAAAAGAAATGATGGAGGTAATACAGAGATCCTACACCATGGGTGGGAGCACTCATCTGTTTTCTTTTTTCCCTGAACCTGATTCATCCCTTTCAAAGCATCTGCAGCCACCAATGGGTCAATACCGGCGGGTTCAACTTGCCAGATTCTTAATTGATGAAGGCATAAGCAGCTTTGAGGATTTTAGTTTTGACGCCCATGGAAAATTAACAGGTTTTGGCATGACCGATGAAGATATCTCAAAGATTATTACGTTAGGAAAACCTTTTATGACAAGTGGTTGCCCCGGACGAGATGGCGAGGTCGCCTGCAACAGGCCATATGCTAACTGCCTTCCAGGTCCCGAGATTAGAAATTACCCATTTTACCCTGAAAAAGAAGATATTGAAAAAATAAAGGTAGAGCTATGGAGATAGATGGATATGAAGGGTGAGCCTGTCAAATATACTTATGAAACTCGTCTAAGATGGACGGATGGGAAGAAAGGAGTTTTGAGTTGCGAGGGTAAGCCAGATATTATGGTAGCTTGCCCTCCTGAGTTTGGAGGACATCCTGGTATTTGGTCGCCTGAGGATATCTTTCTAGCTTCTGTTGAGGTGTGTACGTTGACTACGTTTCTCTGGTTTGCAGATAAAGAACATATTAACTTGAAGTCTTATAGTAGTAAGGCAGCTGGTACAGTAGAAATGGTCGGTGGCGTGTTTAAATTTAGCTCTATTACAGTTAAGCTGAGGATTGGCGTCTCTTCTAAGGATGATCGCACTCGAGTTGAGAAGATGTTGAAAAAAGTAGAGCGTGCATGTTTGATTACTAATTCTATTCAGACTGATGTTCATATTGAATCAGAGATAGTCACTGCCTAAATGATATTTTTTAATCAAATAAAAAAGGCGTCAACCTAAAATTAACCTCAGAGAAAATATGATTATTATATTGAGTATTTATTTTTTTACCTTTTGAATTTGTATGTTTTCATTGTTAAAAACAATCCATCGTAACTTGTCACCATTTTTAAGATTGAGAATTTCAACTATTTCAGAAGATACTGTTATTTTTCTTTATCTGGCTTCATCATATCCACTAATGTTTTACCATGTATTTTTTCCAACCTTCTTTTAATGATCTCTAAAGAGACAAAATGTTGGGCAATAGAAAAGGTCATCGAAGGTGAAAGATAAGTGTTCTTTACAGCACCAATACACCCAGAGAAACGCTGATCATATGTTTCTTGCCATTCTGCGTGATCCTCAGTAAGATAAAAACAACTGAAAACCAGATGGGTATACCTTCCAGTGCTCGCTCTTAATATTATTGGAACATGATGATCGTTATTCCACGCTTTTTCTATCTTATCTGTATGTTTTTTAATTTCAATCAACGAAATCACTAACGTGTAATTTGGTGGAACGACAAAACGTGGGAATCTGCAGGTGGGTTTTAATATTATTTTTTCTTTGAGAAGTAACGATATTCGCCGTTCTATAGTTTTTCTATGGATGCCAAGTTGTTCTGATAAATAATTTTCGTTGGTTTGAATTCCTTCACCATATACTAGTTTCTTTAGTATCTGTAGAGATAATGCATCCAGCTTATAGTCATTGAGTTTACCTTGTATTTTATTAATATCGTTTTCAATTAGATTTATTAGATGTGAGGGATTATACTTTACGAACGTCTGATTACTAAAGAACGTAGCTTCTGAAGGATATCGAGTTTCTCGTGGCGGTAGTTTCCCTTCTTTTACAAGACCACCTCGCCATTGCTGATAGTTGTATATATCCTTATGATATTGAATAATGAATGTATTATATTCTCCTTCCTTTTTAAAAAAAGCAGCAAAGATATGAGGGTCCTTTTCTATGAAAGTATTGGTTATTTCGTCTCGTGGGAGATCAGCACGAGTAATTACCATTAAAGGATATTCTTGGTACAACCAAGAGAACGGATATATCGGTTTATTTATAATATCATTTTCAAAGAGAGGTTCTAATCTATCACGAATGGTATTTCTATGTTTTTTAAGAGAACGAGATAATTCACTAATATTTATCTCAACACCACTACCAGAACATATTTCTCTTAGCAATTTCAAGTTCGATTCATCATTTAGCAAATCGGTCATGTTTCCCCCTGTTTTTGTTGATTTATAGTATTTATCACCATAAATAGTGGCATTGTTTATATCTTTTGTCATTTTTTATATACATAATTTATTGCTATTATTATACGTTTTTTTTATCATAATTGTATATATCAATCACAAAAAAATCTCATTGACGATATAATCTCATTTTTTTTTGTAATCTGGCTATAAATACACTATAATTGATGCCCATGGCGAATATGGCAAAAACAAGGGTAACAAGTGGCAATAATGCTACATCATCTGAAAATATTAATACCTTAGAAAATACGGATATCGCCACTTTTTTAGACAAATGGGGACCAGAAGAGGTCTTACAAGTCTATGATTCAGAGATCAATATGCAGGGGATCTTAGTTATCGACAATACCACACTTGGTCCCGGAAACGGTGGAATACAAATATCACCAACGGCAACACCCCAAAAAATATTTCAATTAGCACGAACAAGAACCTGGACCTGTGCATTAGCCAATGTACCCTTTGGCGGGGCAAAAGCAGGAATTAAAGCAGATCCTTCTTGCATCGATAAAATACGATATATCAAATCTTTTGCAAATAAAATATCTCATACTGTCCCATATCAATATATCGCTACTACAGATTTTAATGTTGGACAACAAGAAATTGCAGAATTTGTCAATTGTATTGGAGATAGATGCGGAGCAACAGGAAAACCTGAGAGCATGGGCGGTATACCCTGTGAATTAGGTACGACGGGTTTTGGAATCGGTGTAGCAATTGATGTTACTTTCAATATTTTAAGTGCACTCACAAATTTACCTGAACATCTCTCAGATGCAACAGTAGCTATCCATGGATTTGAGAATACTGGTTCAGCAATTGCAAAATATTTCAACAATAAAGGTTCAAAGATCGTTGCTATTAGCGATCATTGGAGTACGATTTATGAACCAAGTGGAATAGATATCGATAATGTTTTAAAATATTCTAATGCACCTACTGAGAAACGTTCCTTAAAAAAATATAAACCAGCGACAATACTTTCAGTTAAAGATATAATCAACGTTGATTGTGACATTTTAGTCTCTGCTTCTGGTAAAAATTTGCTTACTGAAAAAACAATTCCTCTTTTAAAAGCAAAATATTTCGTAGAGGAAATAAATGATCCAATAACACCCGTTACAGACCAACTTTTGAATAAAAAAGGAGTGTTTGTTCTCCCTAATATTTTAACAGATATTGGTAATGTTATTTGTTCAAATGCTGAATACAACCGGAACAGCGTAGAGATGGCATTTTCTTGTATGGAATCAAAAGTCAAAGAAGTCACAGAGTTAGTCGTGCAACGTTCTCTAGAAACAAATACTCCCATTAGAAGAGTTGCTCAGGAAATTGCACAAGAAAAAATTCTCAACGCTAGGGGGGAAACATGAATACAGAAATATTGTCTTATGTAGATTCCATATTGGATAAATGGAATAACAATGGTTCTTCTTTGATATCTATATTGTTGGATATCCAGTCAGAATATAACTATCTCCCAAAGGATGTTCTTATTAGGGTATCAGAGCGATTGCAAATCCCATTGATTCATGTTTATAGTGTAGCTACCTTTTACAAATCTTTTCATTTAAAACCCCGGGGTAAACACATCATAACCATATGTTCAGGTACCGCGTGTCATGTACGTGGAGGGCCAAAAATTCTACATGAGATTGAAAGTCAGTTAAACATCAGGGCAGGTGAGACTACACCAGATAAAAACTTCACTCTTGAGACAGTAAGATGTCTCGGCACATGTGCTTTAGGACCTCTGATGGTAGTAGATAGAAAGTATCATGGACAGATGAACACAAAAAAAGTCGCTTCTACTCTTAAAAAATATTCGAAGAAAAAATAAGGAGAAAAATGTTATGATCCAACTCAATGTGGAATGTCCTCACTGCAAACATAGTTTACTGGATGAGACGTATAAGATTGACGGCCATCCTTCTACACATATCTTATTTGAATTTAAAGGGAAAAAAGGCGAGTTATATTTAAGTTCCCTTTATGGGAGCCATAATTCGAAAATCCCCTCCTTTGTATCTGAAGGAGATACATTAACACTTTTTTGTCCGTGGTGCAATGCTAGTTTAATGAGCACTCGTGTATGTGACAAATGCAATGCTCAGATGGTGTTAATGAATATCGAGGATGGGGGAAATATTCAGATTTGTTCACGTAAGGGATGTAAGAAACATCTCCTTGAATTCGAGGATTTAGAGACAGAATTGAAAGCATTTTATAACGTATATTCAACGTTTTTCAAGGGATAGCAATGGAAAAAATAAAAAAACTTTCAGATCTAAAACAAATCAAAGAGAGCATCATTAAAAAAACAAAGAAAAGAGGGCAGCTAATAACGGTCTGCGGAGGTACAGGTTGTCACGCCTCAGGTTGCAAAAAAGTAATTAATGCATTTAAACGCGAGATCAAAAAAAAAGATATTGAAGATAAAGTAGAATTTAAAGTTACTGGCTGCCATGGTTTTTGCGAAAGAGGGCCGCTTGTTGTTATTCATCCAAAAGGTATTTTTTATCAAAAAGTACAATCACGAGATGTTGAAGAAATTCTTACAGATACTGTTCTAGCGGGTAAGATCATAGACCGTTTGCTCTATGTCGATCCCCTCAGTGGTAAAAAGATTAAATATGAGAAAGATGTGATGTTCTACAGGAAACAGCATCGTATTATTTTTAGCAAGAATGGATTAATAGATCCACACAAAATAGAGGATTATTTCTCAATTGGAGGATACGAATCAGCAGGAAAAGCACTATGCAATATGCATCCTGATAAAATCATTGATGAAATTAAAGAATCTGGATTGAGAGGACGCGGAGGTGCAGGTTTTCCTACAGGATTTAAATGGGAATTTTGTAGAAAAGCAAAGGGCAATAAGAAGTATATTATCTGTAATGCAGACGAAGGTGATCCTGGCGCTTATATGGACCGGAGTCTACTTGAAGGAAACCCCCACAGCATACTCGAAGGAATGATAATAGGCGCATATGCAATAGGTGCTAACGAGGGTTTTGTTTATGTAAGAGACGAGTATCCCATTGCAGTAAACACAATAAAAAATGCAATAAAACAAGCACGACAATATGGATTGCTTGGTAAAAATATTTTAGGCTCTAATTTTGATTTTGATATAAAAATTGTTCGAGGTGCTGGAGCGTTTGTCTGTGGTGAAGAAACAGCACTCATAGCATCTATTGAGGGGAAGAAAGGTGAACCGAGACAGCGTCCGCCATTTCCAGCACAAAAAGGTTTATGGAACAAACCTACAAACATAAATAATGTTGAAACATGGGCAAACATCCCGCTTATTATTTCTAAAGGCGCTAAGTGGTATTCAAAGATTGGTACAGAAAACAGCAAAGGAACAAAGATATTTTCACTTGTAGGGAAAATAAACAACACAGGCCTAGTAGAGGTCCCAATGGGAATCACCCTGAAAGATATGATCTATGGCATAGGTGGGGGAATCCCAGAAGGAAAATCATTTAAAGCTGTTCAAACAGGTGGCCCCTCAGGTGGCTGCATACCAAAAGACCTTCTTGATACGCCTATAGATTATGAGAAACTCAAAGAAGCAGGATCTATCATGGGCTCTGGCGGCATGGTCGTCATGGATGAAGATACCTGCATGGTGGATGTCGCTCGATACTTTTTGGAGTTTCTTCAGGATGAATCCTGCGGTAAATGCCTGTCCTGTCGTGAGGGTACAAAACGAATGACAGAAATTGTTACAGATATTACCAAAGGGCAGGGAAAAGAAGGAGATCTAGAGCTGCTTGGAGAACTTGCTACTGTTGTAAAAGATACATCGATGTGTGGTCTCGGTCAAACTGCTGCAAACCCAATTTTAAGTGTATTAAAATATTTTATGGATGAATGTGAACAACACATTAAATATAAGAGATGCCCAGCAGCGGTTTGTAAGGAAATAATTTCTTCAGCCTGTCAGCACGTTTGTCCAATAGGTACAGAAGCACCTGTTTACATTTCTCTGATTGCACAAGGACGGTTTAAAGAGGCGTTCGATATAATAAGAAAGGACAACCCACTGCCATCGGTCTGTGCTATGGTATGTCACCATCCGTGTGAATTCAAATGTCCAACCGGTAAATTTGGTGACCCTATTGCTATCAGAGCGCTTAAAAGATTTGTTACTGGTTACACATTGAAAAAAGGACTGGTAAAATCTACAACCAAAAAACTAAAAATTAAAAAGGAAAAGGTTGCTGTTATTGGCTCTGGGCCTGCAGGATTGACAGCTAGTTATTACCTAGCTGAGAAAGGATATGATGTTACTGTTTTTGAGGCTTTACCTGTTGTGGGAGGGGCACTAGCTGTGTGCATACCAGAATACAGGCTGCCCAATGAGATTCTCAATATTGATATTCAAAATATTAAAGACACCGGTGTAAAAATTAAAACAAATGTTACAATAGGCAAGGATATTCTTTTTGATGAACTTTTGAAGAAACACAATGCCATATTTGTTGCTACAGGTGCACATAAATCCTTGAAATTAGGCATTCCTAATGAAGATGTCGATGGCGTTCTAGATTCAATGGATTTCTTGAAGAAGGTCAACCTTAAAAAAGAGGTTAAAATCGGTAAACGTGTGGGTATTATCGGTGGGGGTAATGCCGCTGTAGATGCTGCTAGGGTTGCCAACCGCGTCAAAGATTGTGAAAAGGTTATCATAATATACAGAAGAACAAGAGCGGAGATGCCAGCGTTTAGAGAAGAGGTAGATGCTGCCGCTGAAGAAAGGATTAACATGCAGTTTTTAACAGCACCCGTCAAGGTTTTAACTAAAAATGGAAAAGTCACAGGAATTGAATGCATTAAAATGAAATTAGGAGAAATAGATGAAAGCGGTAGAAGAAGACCCATTCCGGTTAAAGACTCAGAGTTTGTTATTGACCTTGATACGTTAATAGTTGCAATAGGTGAACAGCCGGATTTTTCTCTCCTTGATAGAAACAACGGATCTGAATTATCTAAGCACAACACGATAGTAGTGAATCCTGAGACATTTACCACGAATATAGGTGGAGTTTTTGCTGGCGGAGATGTTGTAACAGGCCCCAACACCGTGATAGAGGCTATGGCATCTGGGAAAGTGGCTGCAGAAATGATTGATAAACACATACAAGGAAAACCTTTGGTAAGAAAATATGAGGTGACTAGACCGTCGATGTACATAGAACCCATTGAACTGACGGAAGAAGAGGTAGCCGAGGCAAAAAGACCCGCAATGCCATGTTTAACTGTAAGTAAGAGGGTTAATAATTTTGATGAGGTAGAATTGGGTCTTACTGAAGAGATGGCGATAAGAGAGGCGAGGCGTTGTACTAGATGCGATTTAGAAACCGAGGAGGGAAAAAACAGTTTGAACAAAATGAGGTAGTAAATATGATAACACTTAGAATCAATGGATTGGATATCCAAGCAGAAAAAGGCTGGACTTTATTGGAGGCTTGCAGATTCTATGGAATACCAATACCCGCGCTTTGCTATAATGATGGACTGACGCCTTATGGTGCATGCCGTCTGTGCACTGTTGAAATAGGGGATGGAGATAAAGCAAAGCTTGTGTCATCATGTACGTATCCTGCTGAGCAGGGCCTTGTTGTTAGAACCGATTCTAAACGGGTTGTACAGGCTCGGAAAATGTTGGTAGAATTATTACTTGCCATGTGCCCATCCTCAAAAACAATTCAAGATCTCGCCTCTGCAATGGAAGTACAAAAAGTGCGATTTAAAGTGGAACATAATGATTGCATTCTTTGTGGGCTTTGTGTACGTATGTGTGCTGAGCAGATGGATGCTCAAGCTATCGGTTTTGTTAACCGAGGAAAAGATCGAAAGATTGCAACTCCATTTGATGTTAAATCTGATGTTTGCAGAACATGTGGTGCATGTATGTATATTTGCCCTGCCTGCCAGTTACGCTGTCAAGGTCCAGAACCACCCGGGGATGTCTGCGGCGGTTGTGCTAATGTTTTACCAGTCTGTCTAGAAGATGAGGATGACAAAATGTGTTTTTTGGAAACATGTGGATGGTGTTATAAAGAATTAGGAAGAACAAAAAGTAAAGAAGAAAAAAAAGAAAAATAGATTGAATTGGAGGAAAAAATATGGCATTAACGAAGATAAATGCGTCTGCAGCTACGCTGAGTAAAAATAGGACAGAAGGAGCGATAAGTTCGCTTAGTGGAATGTGTGCGACATGTGTTGATGGATGTATAGGGATGTGTGAGATAGGTAAATCTGCCTATCGAGGTCATGAGGTGATCTATCCACAGCCTTTTGGAATTATAACAACAGCATGTGAAAAGAACTATCCTGTCGACCTCTCTCATTTTACAATATTGGGTGGAGTTGAAGGTGCATGGGGGATGGAAGCTGATAGCGACAAAGCTATATTTTCCAATGTGAACCTGGAAACAAAGATTGGTAAAGATAAAAAAATCAAACTTGGAATGCCGATAGTCATTCCTGGGCTTGGATCAACAGCTATTGCAAAAAATAACTGGGAAGGATTGGCAATAGGCGCAGCATTGTCGGGTATTATCCTTACCATTGGTGAAAACGTATGCGGGATGGACCCGAAATCAGAGATTGTCAAAGGTAAGGTAAAGCATTCGCCAGAACTTGAATGGCGGGTAAATCTCTATAAAAAATGGCAACGTGATGGATATGGTGCAATAGTTGTACAGTCAAATGTGGAAGATACTAATTTGGGTGTTCATGAATATGCAATCTCTGAACTTGATGTCGATGCGGTTGAACTTAAATGGGGACAGGGAGCGAAAAATATTGGTGGAGAAGTAAAAATCAAGGATCTGAAAAAAGCGCAGCTTTTGAAAAAAAGAGGATATGTTGTTATTCCTGATCCAACTGATCCTGATTTCATCAAAGGCTTTGAACGAGGTAATTTCAAGGAATTCGAAAGACATTCTAGAGTGGGCATGGTGACAGAAGAATCTTTCTTAAAAAGAGTGAAAGAACTCAGGGACATGGGTGCAAAACATGTTTTCCTGAAAACAGGTGCATATCGACCTGTAGCCTTGGCACAGGCATTAAAGTTTGCATCTAAGGCAGAGATCGACCTCTTAACAGTTGATGCTGCTGGCGGAGGGAGTGGTATGAGTCCATGGAGGATGATGAATGAATGGGGCGTACCTGAAGTGGAACTGCATTCTTTGCTCTACAAATATTGTGACAATCTTGCTAAGAAAGGCGAATATGTTCCTGATATCGCTATAGCTGGTGGTTTTGCATTTGAGGATCAGATGATGAAAGGGCTAGCGCTTGGTGCACCCTACTTTAAACTCGTAGGGATGGCAAGAGCACCACTTGCGGCAGCTATGGTTGGCAAGACAATTGGTAAAAAAATCGATGAAGGAATGGTTCCGGTATACATTGAACGATTTGGTGATACTCCCGAAGAGATTTTTGTTACTGCACCGGATCTTAAGAGAAAGTTTGGAAAAGAGTTCGATAAAATTCCAACAGGTGCAATAGGAGTCTATACATATTTAGAACGGCTTCATCAAGGATTAAGACAAATTATGGCAGGCTGCCGTAAGTTTTCATTAGAACATATCTCTAGAGACGATATAGCTGCAATTACTTCTGAAGCAAGCAATATCAGCGATATTCAATACATTATGGAATGCGATAAAGAACAGGCTGAAAAAATACTTAATTCTTAAAAATTGAATAAATAACGAAGAATTGGTAGAAATAATATGATATGGAGGTATAAAAAGGATGGAAAAAACACCGAATAATGAGATGGATTACACTGGACTATGTGTGAATTGCATTCATAGAGAGACCTGCACACTTCCAAAATGTGAAGGAGGAAAAGTTCACTGTGAAGAATATGAATGTATGTGATATCTCTTGTATAATATCTATATGTATAGTTAAATAAAAAATGTGGTAAGTCGAAAAAATTGGAATTAAATGAATGATGTAGGTAGAATGAGGATAATGGCCTTTAAAAATTATCCATAAAATTCCATAAATGATTCAACATTTAAAAAGCCGTGTTAAACACATCCTCATTTTACCTGCTCCTTTAACATTTGAATCAATAAAAATATTTGTGTCTAAACTTTGAGGTGATAATTGATGGAATTAACCCCAGAAATTTGGTTAGAAAAAATGGAAAAAGAAGGAAGAGCAGACGAGGTCTTTATAATAATTCGTGGAAAAGAATATACGCCAAGGCAGATAGCCTCAATGGATTATAGGTTTTGGTTGCAAGTTGTAAAATCAGTTTAATCTTATGAAAATTAAAATTTTAATTACTGGTGGAACATTCGATAAGGAATACAATGAATTAGCTGGTGAATTATTTTTTAACAAAACACATGTACCTGAAATGTTAAAATTAGGAAGGTCAAGATTAGATATAAAAATCCAGGATTTATTAATGATAGATAGTCTGCAGATAACAGATTCTGATATTAATCTTATACTGGAAGAGTGTAAAAAATCTAAGGAAAATAAGATACTAATAACACATGGTACAGACAAAATGGTAGAAACAGCAAAAATCTTAGGACAAACAATTAAAGATAAAACTATAGTATTAACAGGTGCAATAATACCATATGCATTTGGTAGTTCCGATGGATTATTCAATCTAGGTAGTGCATTAGCATTTGTTCAAACTTTACCGCATGGAGTTTATATTTCTATGAACGGCAAATATTTTCATTGGGACAATGTCAGAAAAAACAAAGAAATAGGTGAATTTGAAGAAATAAAAATAACAAGGAAATAAAACTATAAATTGAGAATGAGCTCCAAAAGAAAATATAAAGGCATAGAAGGCTGGTATTAGATGTCAATAGGATTTGTACTAATAAATGCTGCACCTGCATTTGAACATGAAGTATATAACAAACTCTCAAAAGTACCTCAGATCATTGAACTCCATCCTCTCTTTGGAGAATATGATTTTATCGCAAAAATTGAAGCTGAAGACTTTGAAAAACTTGGTAAAATAGTAATTGATAAGATTAAGTCGATAAAGGGTGTAATAGATACTAAAACGTTAACAGGTACAAAATTCTAAAGCTGGAAGAACAACTATGTAAAACATTTTGTTATAAGGATTCTGAAAAAAGGTATTGATTTCCAAAACTCAATATATCTTTGATATTATAAAATAGGTGAAATTTTGAAATGACTTTTAGATTCATACATGACAAACAATTTATGTGCTAAAAATTAATTAGACTATGTTCTTATCAAATAAAAGAATGATACTATGAAAGCATTGGTATTAGAAAAAAAGGGTATGAATACACTTTTAAAAAGATTTTTAGAAGATTATAGGATCTTCGGTCCAACTAAACCTGGCTCTGATTCAAAGTTTGATGAGATAAAATCCATAGAACAACTTCATTTAGATTACATATCAACTGTTCTTCCACCTAAGAAACTCTTCCTTCCGTCCAAGGAAACTTTGTTTTCCTTTAACATCAAAAATGGGAAATTTACCACAAAAGAAATCATACCCGATGAAAAAATACTTATCCTGGGGATTCATCCTTGTGATGTACATGCCCTTCTTAAACTTGATAAATTTTTTTCAGGAGATTTTAATGATTTATATTACCAAAACAGAAGAAAAAACACGGCTATCGTTGCTCTTAACTGCGTAGAACCAAGTGAACATTCTTTCTGCATATCTATGGGAACCGGCCCCTTCCTAAATGAAGGATACGATATCCTTCTGACGGATATTGGAACAAAGTACCTCATAGAAATAGGAACAGTCACAGGTAAACGACTTGTTAAGGGATTAAATCTTACAGATGCCTCCAAAACAGATTTCCACGAAAAAGAAAGGCGGCTTAAACTCATGGAAAAAAAGTTCAAGAAATCCATGAACATCTCGTGGCTACCGAAAATCGCTCGCGAGAATCTTGATCACGATATATGGCTCGATCTTGGAGAACGTGGTGGCGTAGCAGGCTCGTTTCCCTGTCTATCATGTGGATCGTGTACCTTTGTCTGTCCCACTTGCTACTGTTATGAAGTCTATGATGCTGTGGATTTATCGTTAAAAAGCGGGACACGTAATCGAGAACTTGATTCATGCCAATTACTTGAGTATGCTGAGGTAGCATTAGGTGGAAATTTCAGGAGAGACAGAAAGGATAGAATACGTCATTGGATGTTGTGTAAATTCGGTGCTGCAGCTGGTGGAAAAAATTCCAGCTGTGTAGGATGCGGTCGATGTATACGGGTTTGTCCATCCAAGATTGATATCACTAAAGTGGCTAAAGCTCTTAGAGGGGGTTAAGACTATGATAAATGCATATCTTCCTCATCTAGCGATAATAAAAAAAATTATCCAAGAAACGCATAATACAAATACTTATATGTTAGAATTTTTCGATAAACAACTGCAAACTAGTTTTTCATGTACACCTGGTCAATTTATGATGTATAGTGTATTTGGCGCAGGAGAATCTGCAATTTCACTATCCGACATTAACAACAGTGCTATTACGACTACGATTCGTAATGTTGGGAGTGTCACCAACACGATCCTTAATATGAAAGAAGGAGACTCTATTGGCATACGGGGCCCCTATGGAACCGGATGGCCACTTGATAAAGCAAAAGGCAAGAACGTTTTGATTATTGCTGGGGGAATGGGAATTGCCCCTCTTAGAGGCGCGATAACCCATATCAAAAACCAACGAGATAACTTTGGACATTTAGAAATTATTTATGGAGCTCGAACCCCTGGCGACATGATCTTCAAATATGAATTTGAAAAATGGAGGCAGATAAAAAACAGCAGACTCGATCTAACCGCAGATACTATACCAGCTAACACACCGTTTGAATGCAAAGCCGGTCTTGTCACTTCGTGTTTTCCTAGTATGAAAACACATCATAAGAACGCTATAGTGTTATTGTGTGGACCTGAAATAATGATGCGGTATGCAGCCAAATGTTTAGAAACCATAGGATTCAAAGACAATCAAATCTATCTATCACTAGAACGACGAATGAAATGCGGCATCGGTAAATGTGGTCATTGTCAAATCGGCTTAAAATATGTTTGTAAGGATGGACCTGTGTTTAACTATACAGATATCAAACCATTCATCCATCCTCTATAAAAGCATAGGAAGGTAACTATGGCTAAAAAACCAAAAATTGCAATATTTAAATTCACTGGATGCGCTGGATGTCAGCTAGAACTCCTGCACTTAGAAGACATATTCTTAGACTTACTTGAATTATTTGACATTAATTATTGGGTTATGGTCAAAAGAGACAATGATGAAAAAGAATGGGACATAAGTCTCGTTGAAGGAGGAATTTCAACTCCAGAGGAAATAGAAGAAATCAAGCAGATTAGAAAGAAGACAAAATTCCTCGTAGCCTTTGGTGATTGCGCTATAGGTGGCTGTATACCTTCGATAAGGAATTGGACACCACAAATGGAGGCAGAGAACCAGGTGTATCCTGATACCTCTACTATTCATTCCATGAAAGTACTTGGTATAGGAGAATATGTTAAAATAGATGCTATTTTGAAAGGATGCCCTCCTCATAGGGAGACTATTGTGGAACTGTTGAAGTCAGCGCTACTCAAAACCAGACCACGACTGAGACAACATCCAGTTTGTGTTGAATGTAAATTCAGAGACAACGCATGTCTTATCACCAGTAAAAAGATGGGCTGTATGGGTCCAGTTACCAGTGCTGGATGTGGTGCTATATGTCCTTCACTTGGTAGAGAGTGCGAAGGTTGTTTTGGACCAATGAGTAATCCAAACGCTTCTGCATTAGCTAGTATTTTTAAGGGTATTGGGTTCAGTGAGGATGACATCAAACGGAAGTTTAGGAAATATGCTGGTATGTCATCAGAATTCCAAAAGGAGGCAGGACACTAATGGAAGAAATAACTATAGATGTTGACTACTTAGCACGAGTGGAAGGACGAGGAGCATTAAACATCAGCATTTCAAAAGATGGCAAAGTGGAGGACCTTCAATTTAGGATTTATGAACCTCCACGTTTTTTTGAATCTTTCCTGATCGGTAGAAAATATGATGAGGTAATGGAGCTTACCTCTCGTATCTGTGGGATCTGCCCGGTCGCTCATCAGATAACAGCGATAAGGGCAATTGAAAACGCACTTGGGATAGAACCTAGTCAACAAACCAGAGATTTACGAAAACTTATGGCCATTAGCGCTCACATACAGAGCAACGTGCTCAGCATGTATTTTTTATCACTGCCTGATCTTATGGGCTATGAAAGCATCATTGCAATGACCAAGGATAACTTGGACATAGTGAAGAGAGGATTGAAACTAAAGAAACTTGGTAATGATATAACCGATCTTGTCGGTGGAAGAGCTGTACATCCTGTCACTGCAGTAGTAGGTGGGTTCACAGTTGTTCCTAGTAGGAATAAGATGAAGGCTATTCGGAAGCGTTTAGTTGAAGCGAAACAAGATGCCTATGCCACTGTTGATCTTTTCTCAGAGATAGAACTACCTGATTTTGAGAGAAAATGTGAACACATGGCAATTTCAGATTCAAAAGAATATGCTATTAACCATGGTCGATTCATATCGACGGAGGGACTAGATTGTGATGAAATGGAGTATCGTGATTATATCCATGAGGAACAAGTGCCTTATTCAACGGCGCTTCATTCACATGTGAAAAATCGGGGTTCATTTATGGTGGGTCCGCTCCCAAGAGTAAACCTTAACTTTGATCAACTCTCGTCTGACTCAAAAGATGCGGCGAAAAGAAGTGGTGTTAAATTCCCAAATTTCAATCCTTTTGTTTCACATCTTGCACGGGCTATAGAACTGATTCATGATATCGATGAATCCATAGAAATAATCGACAGGGTTCCGCTCAAGGAAGAAAGGAGAGATTTCAGATGTAAGGCAGGGTTTGGTGCTGCGATAACTGAAGCGCCAAGAGGAAGTCTCTACCATAGCTATGAAATCGATAACAACGGTATTGTCAAAAAAGCAGATCTGGTTCCACCTACGGCACATAATGCTAATAACATAGAGAAAGACTTACAGGAGTTTGTTTTAACCTTACTCGACTTATCAATGGACGAAATTACTCTCAAATGCGAGATGCTCATAAGAGCATATGATCCTTGTATCTCTTGTTCAACTCATTAAGTTTAAAAATTTATATATATGATTGATTCATGGTTGGTAAAAACTTATTTTTCAAGGGTTAAACCCTACATTTGGTCAATTTACTTTTTTTGGAATGATCATCAAATAGTGACATTATTTCCAGAATTTCACGGCTACAGGTTTTTTTATTGGTATATGGAACCACTGTTACTGAATCTATAAATATGAGGATGACCGATGATATGGAGTTTTCAGTTTTCAAGAAAAATATAATAGTCAGATAGATTGAAACAGCCGCCAGCAGATATGCAGCTCCAATGAAAGCCATTAGGAAGAAAATTAAGATTATAAAATACAGAAACTTATCTCGCTTAGGCCACTGATATATGCTTTTATCTTGGATCGCATTACATCCTCGTCATTTAATATTTGGGGAAAAATCATGGTTTTTTAAATCCATCATTTATGTTGAGCCATGCTGACTTGTGAAGAGAGAAAATTGTCCTTGAGCCGATCATAATTCATTCCTAGTCATGAAGCTTTTCAATACACCACACTTTTTGATCTAGTGTGACTCTGATTTCGTCTCCTCTTTTCAGTTGTAGTGCTTGTATGCAGTCTTGTGCATCTTCCCAGAGTACCTCTAAAACTTTTTCTTCCCCGTTGTCCAAACGTGTTCTGAGTATCCATGGTCCTATAAATCCAGGAGCAGAAGGTTGCGATCCCTGAAATGTGCCCTCATATTTATCCAATATAATAGGAACGCCCTGATAACCACACTCTTTGCAAGAACATTCCAATTTTTTGTTATTATCGGTTGCCACTTCATCTTTTATTGTTGTCTGACAAAAATTTTTACTACCGCATTGTGGACAAGCAAGAAGTTCCATTTTTCTGTCCCCAATATGAGACAACATTTCTGGTAATTTATATTTTTCCCGTCTAAAACCTAGAAAATTTGTTTTTCAGAATGAAAAAATGATGATTTTGGTTTAAGGACCACGCTTTGGAAAAACGGAGACTTACATGCTATTTGCTAACGAACATTAATCCTGAGTTTCATATACTCCTCTGTTATTTTTACTATTTGTGGATATTTACTAAAAAATCCTTCAAAAAAGGTTTTGATGAATTTTGTAGATTCCAAGGCTGCTAGTACCAGTGTAAAACTCTGTTTAGAATCGACGTTTAACTTATACCAGTTTGTTTTCTCAACATATTCTAAAACTTGTTTTACGTCTCTGATGCCTTTATCAAAATACTCTTCTCTATGAGCATCTCCAATCGTATAAACCTCATCCCAGAATTTTTTAGATCCTTCTCCAATCTCGATGAATATCGATTTCCAATGCGCAATATCTATTATTAAATGCTCTTTGTTTGCTAAGTAATCTATATACGTCAAAATATTTTCTAATGGGGCTTTTTTTGTTGCATCTTCCATAGATTCTAAACAATTAAGTGCCCTTCGAATTATATCTGCCTGTGAAGTATTATATTTTGTTAGATATTTCTTAATAGTTGATACGGATTTCTCGTCTAAAGACACGCTTAATCGTTCCATAGTATCATTTTTCCGTTGATATGTGCGGACTATATAATCTTTTATGTCCACAGATATGTGTAACGATTAAACATGATTAAATATTGTTATAGACTCGCAAATACCTTTTTAACAAACAAGCGAATTTTCAGCAAGAAATGGCGTTAAACCGTTAAACAAGAGGTGTTATATGAAAAAAGAAAAAACCAAATCCCATTTTGTTGGCGTAAGATTAACAGAAGAGCAGAAGAAGGCTTTATCTAAGTTGGAAAAGACATCTGACCTAAGTAAAACAGATATTTTACTGCGAGGCCTAGAGCTTCTTTCTGAATATTATTCATTAGGCCTTGATCGCCCACCATTAAATGTTGAACTTAAAAAACTTGAAGAAGAAGCAATGCACCATTTCCAGGAATTAAAACGGATCAAACGGAGAGAAGAATCAGTAAGAGAAATGGTGCAAGAGTTGCGAGATATTGACAAGATTATAGATGAATATAACGGTGATAAAAGTGCTTTGATTCAGATTCTTCTCAAGATTCAGGCTAAAAACCATTGGCTTCCTAAACCTGCATTAATGTGGGTTTCAGAAAGATTAGATATACCAATGTCTCAGATTCTTAACGTCGCCACGTTTTATAAGGCATTCAGCTTGGATCCCCAGGGAGAGCACCTTGTTAGAGTGTGCTTAGGGACTGCTTGTCATGTTAGAGGTGGACCAAAAATTTTGGATGCAGCAGAGCAATTTTTAGGAGTTGAGTCTGGGGAAACAACGTCTGATCTTAAGTTTACTTTAGAGAGTGTAAATTGTATTGGTTGTTGTGCTTTGGGACCGGTGATGGTGGTCGACGATGAGTATCATGGAAAACTCGATTCATCAAAAGTAGGAGAAATTCTTTCAAATTATCGCATGAAAGATATGGATCGAAGTGAGGATAAAAGAAAAGCCCTCCCCATAAGACATGAAATGAGAAGGGGTCAGTCTGGTTAGGTGGAGAACATGAAAAAATTACAATCGGCATCAGATGTAGAAAAACTTAGAAAGGAGCTGTTACGGAAGCAGGATTCTAGCAAGTCGTGTATTTCGGTATGTTCTGGAACGGGTTGTCATGCGTATGGTTGTGAAAAAGTTGTCAGCGCGTTTGAAAACGAACTTAAAAAACAAAAATTGGAAGGCAAAGTAGAGATTAAAAGAACTGGTTGTCACGGATTCTGTGAGAAAGGTCCTATTGTTGTTATCTACCCTGAGGAGATATGTTATCTTCAGGTAAAAATAGAAGATATACCGGATATCGTTTCTCAGACAATAAAAGCAGGGAAAACGATTGATCGTCTGCTGTATACTGATCTAAAAACCGGTAAAAAAGTTGTTCATGAGTCTGAGATTCCATTTTACAAAAATCAAACGAGACTTATTTTTGGAAACAATCGGAAAATTGAATCTAAAAGCATTGATGATTACATTGCTCTTGGTGGCTACAATGCTCTTGTAAAGGCATTTTCTGAGATAACACCTGAAAAAGTACTAGAGGAGATAAAAAAAGCCAATCTCCGCGGCAGAGGTGGAGGCGGTTTTCCAGCAGGAATAAAATGGGAAAGTGTTCGTAATGCGCCCGGTGAGCCTAAATATGTTATCGTTAACTGCGATGAAGGAGATCCAGGAGCGTATATGGATCGAAGTCTGATGGAAGGAAATCCTCATAGTGTTATTGAAGGACTCATTATTGGCGCCTATGCAATTGGCTCGCATGAAGGATATATCTACGTACGGCAGGAGTATCCTCTTGCCGTGGAGAATACTGAACTTGCGATAAAACAGGCTGAAGAATACGGGCTGCTTGGTAAAGATATCCTTGGCTCGGGATTTGATTTTACTATCAAGATACACCGTGGTGCTGGTGCATTTGTTTCTGGTGAATCCAGTGCCTTGATGTCAGCAATCGAAGGAAAAGTTGGAGAGCCACGACCAAAATATATCCATACGTCGGAGAAAGGATTGTGGGATAAGCCAACGTGTTTGAACAATGTTGAGACGTGGGCGAACGTTCCGTTTATCATCAACAAAGGAGCAGACTGGTTTGGAAACATGGGGACTGACAATAGCAAAGGGACTAAGATATTTTCTTTGGTTGGAAATGTCAATAATACAGGGCTGGTTGAAGTGCCCATGGGAATCACATTACGAGAGATCATATATGATATCGGCGGTGGCATACCAAACGGGAAAAAGTTTAAAGCAGTGCAAACTGGTGGCCCATCTGGAGGATGCATTCCTGAGATCCAACTGGATCTCCCCGTAGATTTTGATGAACTTAATAAAGTTGGTTCGATGATGGGTTCTGGCGGTATGATCGTTATGGATGAGGATACCTGCATGGTCGATATTGCTCGATATTTTGTCAAATTTCTCTCAGAGGAATCCTGTGGAAAATGTACACCCTGTAGGGAGGGGCTACGGCATATGCTCCGAATTTTAGATGACATTACAGCAGGAAAGGCTACGGAAAAAGATATTAAACTCCTTGAAGAGATATCTGAAGTTGTTAAAGAGGCGCCGTTGTGTGCCCTTGGAACAACTGCTCCAAATCCGGTATTGAGCACTCTCAAATATTTTAGGGATGAATATGAGGCACATCTTCAAGGTGAATGCCCTGCAAAGGTGTGTAAAGAACTCATTCAGTATCGTATCGATCCGGAAAAATGTAAAGGCTGTGGTCTTTGTCTGAAGAAATGTCCTACAGGTGCAATATCTGGTGAGAAAAAAGGTGTTCACACAATTGATGTTGAAAAGTGCATAAAATGTGGAGCATGCTTTGAAGTATGTAACTTTGATGCAGTTTCAAAGATATCTAGTAAAGAGCGTAAGTAAAAGAATAAACATATAACTAGAAAGGTTAGAAAGAATGAAGAGTATATCATTAACGATTGACGGGAGGAATGTTAAAGCACAGAAGGGAATGACCATTCTTCAGGTTGCTCAGTCCTCTGATATCGAAATCCCTACATTGTGTCACCATGAGGATCTTGAGCCGTATGGTGCATGTCGATTGTGTACTGTAGAGACAATAAAGAATGATAAAACGAAGCTTGTGGCAGCATGTTGTTATCCAGTAGAAGATGGATTAATAGTAAAAACCTCTTCTGAAAGGGTAAATAAAATCCGTAAAATAATTTTAGAGCTATTGCTGCCTTTGGCACCTACTGGGCCGCTGTATGCTTTAGCTGAGAAGTATGGTCTGTGTGAGTGTGTCAAAAAGAGCGACGAAGAAAGCGAATGGAGGATGATAAAAGAGTTGCGTTTTCCTGCTGAAAAACCGACCTATTGTACTCTATGCGGCTTGTGTGTACGCTACTGTTCGGAGATTAAAAAAGGAAATGTAATCGGGTTCATTGGCAGGGGTGTAGATCGTAAAATATCTTTAGTTCCAGAAGAAAACTGTGGCTTTTGCCGCGACTGTGAAAATATTTGCGAAGGAGGTAAATTTCTCTCCCTCCTTGAACTTTGAATTACTGATAATAATTCAATAAAAGGATAATTAAGAAAGGTGAAAATAATGGAGAATGTATCGTTAACAATTGATGGGAAGAATGTTCAAGCAGAAAAGGGGATGACAATTATCCAGGCGGCTCAACAAGCAGGTATTACCATCCCGAATCTCTGTCATGATGACCGACTCAAACCCTATGGGGCATGCCGACTGTGTATGGTGGAAATCGGAAAAAACGGTCGAAAAAAACTTGTTGCATCATGTTGTTATCCTGTGGAAGATGGGCTAGTCGTCAATACCAAGACTGAAAAAGTGGAAAACATTAGGAAGATGCTTATTGAACTATTGTTGCCAGTATCTCCCTCTGGCTCACATACAGCTTTGGCGAAAGAGTATGGCATCAAAGAATCGCGTTTTAAACTGGAGACACCACCTGAGACTCCTTGTGATTTATGTGGTCTGTGTGTTCGTTATTGCACAGAGATTAAAAAGAAGAATGCAGTGTGTTTCGTTGGACGTGGTGTCAACCGTGATGTTACATTGGTTCCAGAGGCATCGGATATGTGCCTGTCTTGCAGGGAATGTTTCGATGTTTGTGATGCAGGGAAAATGGTATATCTCGTCGATATGATACAAGAGATCCCATGTATTCCATTAAAATCGAGGTTTTTTAATAGGGATAGAAGATGAATGTAATACTTTGATTAATTCACCAAAAACAGATTTTCTGGAGAATTCAGTGTTTGCAAATTGCAATGCATTTCTTTCAAGCAGGCCTCTAGCTTTCTCATCCTTAAGTAACTCAATGACATTCTTCGCGAATTTTTTTAGGTTGTCTTCCAAAATAAAGCCCTTTCCTGCACCTTCTTCAATGCCATCTGCGCCTAATGATGTTGTTACTAAGGCTTTTCCGTAAGAACAAAGCCTCGACTGTTTTTATTTTTAGACCTGTGCCTATTAAGGCAGGATTGACAACAATCTTAGCTTCATTATATGCTTTTTCAATATTCTTGACAAATCCTTTTTTCTTAACACCTGCAATATTATCAGGAAGCTTATCAGCTATTCTACCATATACATGCAATTCTGCTTTCGGGCGCGCCTCTAAGATCAATGGCCAAGCCTTTTCTATGAATTGACTTATGCTGTATCTGTTTGATGGATTGTCTGAGCCGACGATCATAATAATGTCGTTAAGATTCTTAGATTTATTGTGCTTAGATTTTAGTTTTATATTTTGATAATGCGGAACACAGACTACCTTTTTTCTAGGCAGAATTTTCTTGAGAAATTTCGCATCATTCTTCTGTATGCCTATTATAACGTCTGCTTTTTTTAATAATTTCTATTTCGCACCCTTGACAAAAATTACAAAGTATTTTTTCACCAAACAGTTGTACATCAGACAAAATCATTAAATAAGCTATGATCATCTGTTTTGTCTGGATGGGTTGCATATGTCGGATATA
>Ga0209979_1000334_pt1 | contig 66878 bp, 56 predicted proteins | sample AnhtaG_FD_183114 | JGI IMG/M metagenome (GOLD analysis project Ga0209979, IMG submission 183114) | Deep subsurface microbial communities from Anholt, Denmark to uncover new lineages of life (NeLLi) - Anholt_01485 metaG (SPAdes) (version 2) | ecosystem: Environmental > Aquatic > Marine > Oceanic...
AAAAAACAGATTGTAAGAGAGAAATCTAATATCTTGACTATTCTCCATAGAAATCAAAATTATAATATGGGATTCATAATAATTATATAATTATATAAGCAGTCTTCATCGTAAAAAACTCTTTAAGAGTTATGACATCTTGGAAGAATTAAAAGGGATAGCAGAAAAAAAATTGCCCAAACATGTTGGTTTAATATTGGACGGAAATTAAAAGTATTTTCTACTTTTGAACGGTAACCGCCGTTGGGCAGCAAGAAATCTGCTTGGTATTAATGTTGGTCACCTTATCGGGTACCAAAAATTAAAAGAAAGGCTTTTCGATTTTTTTGAAGCAGGTATACATTATTTAAGCATCTACGCTTTGTCGCTCGAGAATTTAAGAAAAAGAAGCGAAGAGGAGATTAAATATATTTTTCTAATTATTTTAGATGCTGTTGACGCCGTCGTAAAGGAAGCGACTGTCAAAGAAGAGAAAGTGAATTTTAACGTAATCGGGCGAGTTCATTTATTACCTGAGGAAGTCAGAACTAAAATTAAAGAGTTAATTGATTTTACTAAGGATAACGATCAAAACTTCATTAATTTATGCATAATGTACGACGGACAAGAAGAGATCGTAGATGCAGTAAAAGAAATTATTAAAAATGGCGTAAAAGAAGAAGATATTAATAAAGAGATGATTAAAAAACACCTCTATACTCGAAATTTTCCTGAAGTCGATTACATCATACGAACGGGAATGGAGGATGGGGCAAGGATTTCAGGATTTTTATTGTGGGACGCTTCTTATGCAGAATTCAAGTTTAGAGCAGATTTATGGCCTGATTATACGAAGGAGATGGTTATAGAAGATATAAAAGATTTTTGTAATAGAGTTAGAAGAAAGGGGAAGTAATCTTTTTTCTTTAGTAAATATTTAAAATCAATAAGTTTTATATTGATGATATTAAGATAATGAAGCACTTCATCACTTCATTGACATTCCAATTAAACCGTAAAAAATATCAGTTTTGCGAAATTTATTATAACATTAATACAACATATCCTTTCAATTATGTCTACTCAGGAACCCAATCACATTATTTCGATAAGCGTGAAAAAATTCCCTCAAAATCTATTACTACCCGATGTTGAAAATCCTATTTCTCTTGAAATAATTAATCAATCTAACAAAGATGAACACTTTAAATTCGTTTTTGAGGGCGAAAATCTCGAGATCGATGTCAAACCAAGTGAATTTAAAGAGGAGGTTAAATTTGCCCCGAGCGAAGCTAAAACGATAAATTTAATGTTAACACCTGCCAGAGACGGTTTTGGGAAACTGACAATCAATGCATATTGGATGAAACTAGTAGAGTATGTCGAGAAGGCTCAACATATAAGAAAAACTATCTCTACGAGCAAAATCAACTCGATTTTGAAGAATAAGCAATTTCTTCAAGCCATTGAAAGTGATATATTTAATATCAACGATTATATTTCTCCATCTAATAAAAATAACACTAAGAATGTTGAGAACCAACTTAAAGAGTTAATTAAAATAGCTGTTGAACAACAACCCAACGATTCCTCCTCCAGTAGTGGCCTGCTAAAACCCAATGCTCAAGTAGTTCGCGGGAAAATTGATGACAAGCTTAAAATGCTTGCAAAATCTTATATTTCTAATGGTGAATTTGTAAAAGCTCTTGAAACTGCACTAAAGATTTCTGTGGAGAAAGAAAGGATAGAACTACACGATGCCCTAATTAGGGCTAACACTTCTAGAAATTTGGATGAGAGTTTAAAGATAATTGAAAATTTAAAAGATCTTAAAAAAAAAAATCAGATCATAAAAAACATAGCCTTTGATCATATTAATGTTAATCCCGATGAAATTCCCAAAATTCTCTCCCTAATTGAAGAGACCACGGTAAGGGAAAAAATTTTACTCGATATACTTTATTCTGCTCTTAAAAAAGAAACTTCTATCGCTCTTAAGCTTGTAGAGCAAATTGAAGATGAGGTTCTTAAAATCAAGGTTTTATTCAATATTATAAAAAAGATCCATGAAGAAAAGAAGGACGACTTGATTCTCGCCATATTAAAACAAATTGATCAGATTATTCTAAACTCAGATAAAATAACATTATCAGAACGCAAATATAACAATCCTGCTTACGAATATTTTAAAGAAACCATTTGTTTATTGGCTGAATTAGATTGTCCGGAAACAGCGGATAAGTTAATCGGAGACATAAGCTCAAATGGGCTTAGAGAAAAGATCGCAAAGGATCTTTTCAACGAACTCTATGAGATGGTTGAGGAAAAGAAATCTAAAGTAGAACCTATCGGTCAGTTTTCCCAATTCTATGTATTGAATACATATATATCTAAAATATCAAATGAAATAGAAACTTTTTCTCTCGTTGGAGGAAATGTAAGTAATAACGCCCTCGCAGGCAATTTTAATTTTAAAATCGCCCTCATTTCTTTATTCAGTTATGATTTTAGTATTTTTCCTTTAATTGATAGAGTTTACTCGGAGTTAGCGTATAATTCCGATAAATCCATTGCTTATTATATCTATCCTTCTATAAGCGATCACGATGAAGAGGAAGTAAGGATCATTCAACATACATTAAAAAGATTTGTTCAACCTGAAAGAATAACAAATCAAGTAAGAATTTTTAATTTAGACTTCATACCGTATTTAGGAAAACCCACTGTTATATTATCGTCCATTTCAGAAGATTTGAATGCTATTAAATCGAAAATAATAAGTAATCTTAAAGATACCGTTAATGTGATAATAGACGATGATCTCTTTAAGGGTGGAAAAACGGTTGATACCTTAACAAGTATTTTTTACGGGAATCACTTTAAAATAGTTAATTTGGTGCTTTCCTATGAATTTATCAACGATTATAATATATTTAAAAATTTAATTCAATCATTAACCTAATTTAATTATAGAAGATGTGACCTAATTTATGGCAAAAGATAAGAAAAAGAAGAAGAAGAAAGGATCTAGCGATGGAAATAATAATAATTTCTCTCAAATGATGGGTCAAGATTCTGGAAAAAAGCATAAATCTAAAGCGACTTCAGTTGGTGAACTTCCTTTTGGAGTGAGTCTAGGCAACTCTATAGATAGATCTACTGATCAATTATTTCTTGGAACTGATTATAGAGAAGTGTTGATTCCAGAAAGGTCATGGGGAGAGATTTTAGCAGATATAGAACATTGGACTCCTCTTCCATTTACTCATGGTATAGAAATGGAACTCATTATAGCAAATGACGCGGGTGAATATCCACCTGGAGATGAGATGGTTTTCCGAATGAAAGAAATCGTGAAAGACGCAATTAAGATCATGGATCAAATTTTATATGAAGGTCGAGAGGATTTCTTACCTGTTCCTGACTATATAAGGCAAAAAGTACTGGCTCGTCCTTGGGGTAGAGACGACATAGAAAAAGGATTTGCTATGGATATTAAATATCAATTACCCAATGGAGCTGAAGTAGATATAGATACATTTGCTCGAGACGGGAATGTAACTGCTGTGACTTATATACTAGAGCTGGTAACACCTCCATGCGAATACGCTGAAGAACTAGCTTATTGGGCAAGCACTTTATTCTTATTGGCCAAAACAACCTTACCTAACGATTTACATATAATTGCCTCTGCCATAAATCCCGCTGCTAAAGAATATATGAGGGGACTCACTCAGGCGGATCACAGCCACATTGGATCGTTCAAAACAGATTTAGAAAAAGTCCAAGCTTATTGTATGATAAGAAATTTTATTCCACACATTATTGCCCTTACTTGTAATTCTCCTATTCTAAATAATCAACCAACAGATGTTGTTAAAATAGTTAACAATAGAATTACTGCTCCTAACTGCGTTCGCTCTTTAAGGTTAAAAAATAATACCACAATGTTGAGTAACAACGATCCTAAGCACTATATTCCTTATATCACATCATACGACGAAGATACAATGAATTACTTCCTTCAAGTTATCCAAAAAGCAAGTCTGGAAGATGGACGATTCCAAGATGTTTTTCCCTACACAGATTGGAACACAATAGAGATTCGTATATCAGACGCGCAAATATCAATATGCCGAAGAATTGGGATAGCTCTTATTTTGCAAGCTATGTGCTATAAGGCTCGAAAGTTGTTAGAACAAGAAGTTTGGATACCAGATGCGGGAAGTGAGACAATAGCTTATAACAGAAAAACAGCAATTGAACGAGGATTAATTTCCCTATTTCGCCCCCAGAACCTTACACGAGAGCACCTCGCGCAGTATGATCCGGAATTTGCTGAACAATATCTGGGTCCCGAAAACCAACCAATTAGATACATGATGCAAGCTTGCCAAAGAATGTTCTTCTATTTGAAGGATGTCCTAAAGGAACTAGGATTTCTCTACTCTCCGTTTCTGAAACCTATCCTTCAGTCAGTTTTTGGAAATGTAAGCTATGCAGAACCCCCAATAACTGAAGCAGAATATCAGTTGAGCCTTTATCAGTATAAGTTAGATAATAACGAAAATCCTAACATCTTAAACGATTTGATTTACTTTACGATTGAATATTGTCAGGACCCCTTAAATAACCCATTAACTGGAGTTTTATCACTTCCAAAAGAAATGAGAGAATAAATATTTACCTTAAAAAGAAAAAAAAAGTTGATATGGAGTACTATGTTAACTGCGATTATTGAACAGGATGGAAAAACACGAGCAGAAAATATATTTGTAATCGATTCTCATTCACACTTAGGAGAAGATGTGGATGGAGCAACCATGATGAATCCATTAGCGCCGGGAACAGGAACATTCGACTTTTGGGGCAATGTTCAGGGTAGAATAAAATCCGATTGGATGACTACAGGAGAACAATCATTTTCAACAAAATTAGATGGGAAACATGCAAAAATTAGTTGGGAGTTCAATCAATACCCTTTTACAGATAACCTTTATGTTGCTTTAGAATCGTTAGAGAAAAAACATTCTGATTTAAAAGCAAAATCGAAATTTTATTCTTTTATCGACCAAGGTGTGGTTTTCCCGTTTCAGGATGTGTTTAGGGATAAACATCCAGAAGCGCGATACCGAGCCAGTAATATCAATGTTTCCCGCTTTACTACTCGCTTCCCTTTTTCCATGAAATTAATTGGATACGCACGTTGCGATCCAATGGAAGGGGAAAAAGCAGTAAACGAAGTAGGTTACGCTAGACAAGAATTAGGACTCCGAGGATTAAAACTCCACCCTCGTTCTGAAAGATGGATTGATGATATCAAATCAGGAAAACCTTTAAAAGTTTTAGTTGAGGCTGCTAAGCATTCTTTACCCGTGATTTTTGATACTCGGGGGAGAGGTTCGATTCTAGACATCGCAGAATTAATTAAATCAACGCGTTCAGTTATAAGTCAACAAAATCCAGCCTTATTACCTCATTTTAAAGTAATTATCGCTCATTTTGCTCAAGGGAATATTGGTGATTATGAAGTATATAACGCTTTAGTTCAACCCAATACCTATGCAGACTTATCTATGCTTCATGGTGAGGGAGCTGGGAATTTCTTTGAGGATTTCCGAGAATGGTTCAAGTCACAAGGTAAGAAAAGAGTGGATAACCGAGATTGGTCTGAATACCTCCTTTATGCTTCAGATTACCCTTATTTTGGAGATATTCACGCTCAAAAACTTATAAAATATATTATTAATAAACAATTTTTTGATACTGGGGGAACTATTAGTGATGTTAGAAATATTATGGGCTTAAATCAGCTCAAGCTTTTACCTGAATATTCCTTACCACAAAAAAAAGATTTTCCTTCTCCTTTGCCAAGCGTACTTCTATCTAATGCTTTAAATCAAGAACTAAATCCTAAGGATGTAGCGATTAAAGCAATAGCTGAATTACTTGTTACTAATAAGATCGATATTAAACGTTTCTGCTTACAATTCAAAGATTCTTGGAGTGAAATTAGTGAAGATGTATTATTGAACGTCTTAAAACGCACGAGTAACGAAGAAATTCCAATTTTCTTGACTACAATTCTAAAAAACCAATTAACATTAATAGCACCATTAAATAGAGGGGCAACTTGGAATAAGTTTGGATATAGGTATTTTAACCCTAAGGATCGCAAATTCTTTGTCTCTGTAATGAAACAAAATTACTTAGCTTTAGAAGAAAAACAAGTTATTAGTTGCTTAAATCAAATATTCTAAAATGGCGAAAGATTTAAAATCAGAAGGGAGAATCAAAGGTTCGACTTTCTAGTATAGTATGCCGATAACAAAATGAAATAAGACAGTTAAGGAAATTCTATAGATATTGAAACACGAAATCAAAGTCAGCAAGATCAAAGGGTTTTAATATGTATCCATCAGCGTTAGTTTCTTTCATTTTCTCATTTACTTGATTCTTTGGAACAGCGGTTAAATAGATGACAGGTATATCTCGGAATTTTTCATTAGCTTTTATTTTTTTACAGATCGTAAACCCGCTAACATCAGGTAAAATTATATCCAGTAAAATTAATTTGGGGGGGTTGAAGTCCAACTCTTCCAATCCTTTGGCACCTGTTATGACACCTTTGCTGGTATACCCTTTTGCATCAAAAAAATTGGTTATTAATTCAATAGTAGACAAATCGTCTTCAATCAATAAAATATCATAATCAGCAGTTGCCTCATCATGTTTTTCTAATCTGAAAATAAATCTCTCTTCGAACTTCTTAATTTCGTCTAGTAAATGATTTATAATTACTAGAACATCATTATTGAGCTCCTTTTGATATTTTTCTATAATTAACTGCAGATTTCCTTTAATTATCGTAAATCTCTCTTTTAAGGAATGAGTAAAAACAGATAAATCTCGGCTTATCAAGTTCGATTTTTCTTCGATATAATAATTAATACCTTCTCTAATTAATTTAGAAATTGATGATATCTTATTTTTTTTAATAAAATCCTGCCATTCTTTTTCTACTTCGTCTGAAATATAGACAGATATTCTTTTCTTACCCGAATAATAATCCTTTTTTTCTTTTTCATTTTTAGAAACAATGTTCACCTATTAATTATCAAAAAAAAATAGTTTTTACATAATAATTGATATAATATTGAATAATTTAAGATAATAAAGTGTAAATATTTACTTTTTCGAATAAATTTTAACTAAACTTAATTTGTAATTATCTAATTTATTTTATAAATGTGACTAAATTAATTTTGGAAATCAAATTTTTAACCTATTTAATAACATCCTACCAATGCAAAATCATACACTAGTATTTTGAGATAGATATCGAAAGCCGGTATTGGTTAGTATTGATTGAAATATACATAAGTGTTGTTAACTTATTAGTGATAAGACCGTAAAATTTAATCAATTCCGTTGAGTGAGATTGAAAGGTATAACTGTTTTAGGATTTAACGATAAAACCGAAACTCACATTGAAACACAATTTCCAAGTAATATTTGTGAGTTTTTAGGAATTACATCAGAAACTTTAAAAGGATTAGCCGAAATTCACATGGATAAGAAGATGGAACCTCATATTGCTGAAGTTTTACTCGACAATGATGTTAGTGTTGCGAGTTTTTATTCAGGATTTTCATTTAGACATTACGTGGGAAAACCGAATTTTGCGATTTGCATTTTCCTTTCTCAAGAAGATGTTAGTGACACAGAATTAGAAGGAAGGTTGAGAAGGATAGCTCACGAATTATTACCTAAGAGAGAGGCTCTCAATTTTGATGATATTTTAGGACAATACTATGATATGCTTAAAAAAGATGAATTATCAACTTACTGGGAAGAGATTATTGAGGGAGAAACAAGTGTAGTAGAAGTAAGTAAAACAGAAGGAGAAAAACAAGCTAAAAGTGTGAATGGGGCGGCAGATAATAGTAAAAAAAAAAATCAAGAAGTTGGAAAAGAAAATCTACTAACGGTTAATGAATACGATGAAATTAAAAATAAAAATCGCGAACTTCAAGACCTTCTAGAGGAGAAGAAAAGCAAAATTAGAGAATTAACAAGAAAATACACAGAAGTTGTATCTGGAAATGCAGAACATGAAGAGGAGATCCAATCGCTTAAAGATGAAATAAGTGAGCAATACATAAAATTGGAGAAATGGAGTCAACAAATGGCAGATCTGAATCAAAATAATGCGAAATTGATTGAGGATTTGAAGATTTTGAACCAAAAAATATTTGAAAGAGATGAATTTATAAAAGAAAAGGAAAAACGCATTGAAGTGCTTTCAAATAAACTAACGGGAGCAGAAGTACTAGAAGGAGAAGCTGAGAAGGTTCTTCAAGAAAAAGAGGATATGAAAAATATCAACGTAGGTTTGAGCTCTGAGCTTGAAAAATCTGAAAATGCACAAAAAAGATTGTTAAATGAAATTGATAAATTAAAAAACCAAAATTCGCTTCACATCGATTCCATAACAACTTTAAAATTGGATGTGAAAAATCTTAAAAGTGAGAGCAAAACCAAAGAAAATGAAAAAGAAACATTCAAGGATCAAATTTTAGATCTCAAAAAAGAAGTCAAAATTTTGAGAAGAGAGAGAGATCACTACAGGGAAATCGTAAAAGAGAAGAATCTCCTCTAAACAGTTGTTGATTTATTTTTTTTGATTAATGTTGCTCATTTTCCTAATTTTCCCTAGCCTTACTTGAAAATGACTAGGAAAAACATATTTTTATATACGTATACTTTTTTATTAATAATAACAATTTTAAATCTATAAATCTAATATTATACTAAAGGTTAGAATTTTAAGAGTGGTGTAAGAATTGTCAATTGACACTAGAAGTTTTGATAATATTCTTTCAAAGATAATAAAATCCGAGAGTGGTATTAAAAAAGTAATATTAGTTGACAGAACAGGACTAACTATTGCGAGCGTCTCTAAATTTTCCTATTTTCCTGCAGATGTCGATGGTATCGGCGCAATAGCAAGCGCGGTATTCTGTGCATCAGAAGAGCAAGGGAAAAATCTAGAATTAGGAGATTTAGAAATAGTAACGAGCGAATTTACAGGAGGAAAGATTTTTGCGTCGAGTTGTGGTCCTAAAGGGGTACTTACACTTATCTCTGATCCAGATATAAATATAGGTTTAATTAGGTTGATTTTGAAGCGCTCAGGAGACGAGTTAAAAGAAATTTTAGACGAATTCTTATCAGATATCCCTGAAACTTTAGATTCTGGACTTGACTTAAGCGATTTAGACGAGTTAACTCCTGATTAAGTGAATTTATTATTATCTATTTTTAATTATTTTATTATATTCTTTACACTCAAAATTAAATTATTTTTGTAGTACGTTCTAATTGGCAGAATTTTTTCTTCTTAAACTAGTTTTGAAATCTTATGAGAGAAAATATAGAAAAAAGGTTACACCGTGTCAAAATAGCTTTTGATCACAAAAATGCTAAATGCCCGCAATCTAATAATTGTCAAGATGCTGAAAACTGCGATAGATGCAATATTTTTTTTGGAAAATGTAGTATTTATGTAAATGATTCTTAATGATACTTAAGCTTCTTAAAAATTTATTATAAAATTTCAATTAAGTGTGCTGAAATGAATTTAGGATTGAATAACAAGGTAGCGTTAGTTCTAGCGTCTAGTAAAGGATTGGGATTAGCATGTGCCAAAACGTTATATAGCGAAGGAGCACATGTAATTATATGTAGTCGTTCTAAAGATAATATAAATCAGGCGAAAGAGGAAATTAGCAAGTTGAAATCCTCTAACAATAACAATAGAATTCTTGGAGTTGTCACTGATTTAAATGATGAAAGCCAGATTCGAACACTAGTTGAAACTACATTAAATGAGTTTAGGCACATAGACATATTAGTGCATAACGCGGGTGGTCCACCATCAGCGCCATTTAGTGAAATTAGCAGAGATGATTGGGAAAAATCTATAAAATTAAACTTGATTTCCTTCATTCACATTTCTAAACTAGTATTACCAATAATGCAAAAGCAAAAGTTTGGTAGGATTATCGCAATAACTTCAGTATCTGTTAAACAACCGCTAAATAATTTGATCTTGTCCAATACAACCCGTCTTGGTGTTGTAGGTTTCGCAAAAACATTATCGAACGAATACGCAAAAGATAATATCCTAGTTAATGTTGTCTGTCCTGGACCAACATTAACCAATCGAATGGAAGAACTAATAAAAACTCAAATGAATGATTTGGGTAAATCAAGACAAGAAATAATGAAGATTTGGATAGATAACATTCCTTTAGGGAGACTCGGTCGCCCTCAAGAGTTAGCAAATCTCGTAGTTTTTTTAGCTTCTGATAAAGCCAACTATATTACTGGGACTGTAGTCCAAGTAGATGGCGGGTTCGTAAAGAGTTCGCTATAAAAAAAGTATCGAGAAAAATATCACTTCAGTATCTTCGTAGTTTAAATATTAATTCTCTTTTAATTCATGAGATAAAGATTTAAAATAAGGTAGTGTTACTACTATTTTAGATTTATCAAATAACTTGCGTAAACCTAAGAATAGAGCTACTAGAATCTATAATTAGTATAGTTTTAATAAAGAGAATATTACTTAATGAATCAAAAGTTTAAGTGAAAAGTCTTCATTACTTTCACTTTATTGTATAGGAATTGATAAAAATAATCGTATAGATAAGTGAGCGAGTTTGACAGGAAGAAAACGACAATTTAAAACAATCGGATTTTTAGTTTTGCTTAGTATTTCTTTAATTTTTCCTTTTATTCAAAATAATTTTGATATCTCTTATGAAGAAAATAGAGATACTGATTTTGTCAAGACTTCCGCTCAAAGATTAGTAACAGAACAATGGATTAACAATAGCATTTTCGAGTCCCCAATCGAACCAGAATGGTATTGGGAAAACGGAACTGAGGGAGATAATTCAGATATGGACGCTACCACGAGTGATGAACAAGCAAACTTTGAAGTGTTAGGAGAAACGAAAAGTTTTTCGGTAACCTCTGGCACAATAAACTCATCTTCGTGGTATGGATGGAATATATTCAATAACGGTGATTTTCTTGCTCCGGGTACAACCGCGATTAATGAATCAGGGTGCTATACTTATCATTTTCTTAATGAAAGCACAGGTCCCGGACAAGTAAACAATTTTCCTAGCGTACACTTTAAGAAAAATGTTAGTATGCCCGATGAAATGTCAGATTATATTATCACTGATGTTTCTTTAGAAGTCACATTTAATGCTAGCGTTGATATTAATGTGGATTCCTTTAATGATTGGGATCCAACCGCTAATACTGCATATATAGATATGGATAAATTTGAAATTGGAGATTCTGCTAATTTCTATACCGAATTTTCAGATTTAAATAACAGCTATCCTTTTCGAGTAGCTAATTTTGAAACGAGAGAAGTAGCATTGGGTCAAGGTGATCGTTGGCATGAAGATATATTAAATATTACGAACACTGAATTAAATTATGTTGATAAGCAAGATTTAATTGCTAACTTAAATACAGCGTTAGAAGGGGATCAACAAAATTTTGCTATTACATTGGGCTTAGAAGTTTATTGCGAAGATAATAAAGCTGCTACGGGGGGAGATCAAGATGAATGGAAATATTTAATATTCAAATCGGTTAATTTAACAATCACATATGTCAAAAAGATCGATCAATTCACTACAACATCTTGGAATCAAGTAGGAAACACACTTGATAGTGCTAGCGCCCAAGTTACAGATGCTAAATTCTTTTTTAAATATAAAGTAAATAATACCTGGCCATCTTCCGCACCTCTTTCAGAGATTAAATTTTATATAAATGATAAATCGTACGATGAAGGGATACTAAAACTTACTTCAGCTAATACTTCGTGGCAAGAAGCCATGGTAGGCGGATTTGATGTTACAAGTCTAATTTCCACAGATGTGCCTATCACAGTGTCTATAGAAGTATTTCTCAAGGATACTTTTGAGTTAGGCCAAGGTATTTCAATTTCGATTGATGATGTATATCTTAACATTACATATATTGAGACATTTCCAGATTATGGCACGGATCTGGAATTATATTTGGATGATGAAGACAAAACTCTTGATCCTGTTATTCAAATACCTATTGATCATATGTTAAACATTACTGTTACTTACAAAGATAACGTAAGTGCAAATCACCTTTTCGCTGATAGTTATACTTTAGAAGGAAAAGTGTCTGGCCCTTTAACTGAAAACTCTACTTTTGAACAATATTATTTCATCGTAAATTCGACAGAGTTAGGGTTAGGATCTAGCGTATTAACTGTAACTTTACAAAAAACCAATTACGAGAGTCAATTTATTCAAATTTTAGTTGAAGTTGTCGAGAGAGCAACTCAATTGGAGCTTAATATTGAAAATTCTCAAATAAATGAGAGTGATACATTCTTTTCCCAATACGATGAATATTTAGATATATCCGTTAATTACACAGATGATCTTAGCTCAGCGCATGTGGACGGCGCTTCAGTCGACATATTAGGAATTGGAAGCATGGATGAGAATGCAAACCAATATAACTTTACTTTAAACACTAACAACTTGACTCAGGGGGTAAATGTGTTAACAATTTTTGCCCAAAAAAATAATTATAAATCACAAACGATTCAATTCTTTATTAGTATTCAAATCAGAGCAACTAATATAATATGCTATGTGGATGGAAATAAAACGGCAGACGGGGATACAGTGTATTCTCAATTTGATGTATCTTTGAATGTTACAGTCTTATTCAGAGATAGTGAGACTGATACCCATCTTACAGGAGCAAGTGTTGAATTATTAGGAGGATTATTAGGAACATTTGATGATAGTGGTAGCCAATTTAATTATACAATTAAAACAAATGATCTTGAGAAGGTTAACATTTTAACTATATTTGCTCAATTAGATGGATATCAACCTCAAACTGTACAATTCTTTATTAATGTTAAGGAGAGAGCTACAGATTTATTTCTTTTTGTAGACGGAGATCCAATAAATCAAGGCGACACCATCGAATTTGAGGCAAATGAGTTAATAAATATAACTGTATTTTATAAAGATGACCTTACTGACGCTCATTTAAGTGGAGCTAATGTAGAATTGTTAGGTTTTGATAGCCTTGATGATATAAATTCACAATTCAATATAACCATAAACTCAGATAATTTAACAGAAGAAGTCAATATCTTAACGATATTTGCTCAATTGTCAAATTATCAACCAAAGCCAATTCAATTTGTCATAAAGGTGATAGATAGATATACAGAAATTCAACTTCTTATAAATGGGACAGCACCCGTTGATCCTATTTTAGAAATACCAATTGGAACAATAATTAATATTACGGTGAAATTCTACGATCACCAGACAGGATTAGAAATACCTAATGCTTGGTTGCAATTATTTATCGAAACTCTAACCATAAACTTTACTGAAAATCCGATACATAATCAATATACAATCATTTTAAATAGACTTGAATTGTCACTTGGGGAGAAACAACTCACAATCGTAGCTCAGGCACCAACATATCAAACAAATACAACGGGTATAAAAATCAATGTAATTCCCGTGAAAACATTAATCAATACCGTTTCTGGTCTTAATTATGTAGATATGAGTCCTAATGAAGATTTTCTTATTCAAGTAAACCTTACCAATACTGATTTTGGGGGTAATGTTAAGAACGCAACTGTGACCTATAGATGGGCCAATGGACAGGGATTTTTAACTGATTCAAACGACGATGGGGTATACGAAGCTACAGTAAATAATGTCCCAACAGGAACATATCGTATAAGCATTAATGCATATGCAGGAGAAGATTATGATTTTAGCGATGATTTTGAAATAATTCTGAACGTTGTTGCACCACCTGGTCCTGATATAACCATAATATTAATATCTTTGGCAGCGGGGCTAGTAGGTCTAACCACAGCTTTCGTTTTATACCAAAGACATTTCAAATATCCACCAAAAGTAAGGATGATGCGAAAAGTAAGGAAAAAAATTAGTAAAGGGAAAAAATTGAAACCACTGACAGTATACACGCGTGACAATATCATAACAACGGAGTTAGAGCGTAATAAAGAAATATTGAAGGTAGAAAAGGAGATTGTCGATAAGATTAATAAAAAACCAGGAGGAGAAACTCTCGAATGAAGTTAGCAAGTGAAAAAATGACAAGAATCAGAAAAATAAGAATATTTAGTGTGATTTTTATCATCACAGTATCGTTCTTTCTAGTGCCTTTAAACTCATATTTCTTAAATTTTAATCATAAACGCCCTATTGAGCATACAGATTTTATTCATAGTTCAGCTGAAACTGTATATAATCAAGAATGGTTAAAAAATAACAATTTCGCAACGCAAGATAATTGGTATTACACAAAAGGCGCTCGAGGAGATAATTCAACTTTGGACGCTAATATAAGTGACGATCAAGCTAATTTTAAAGTGCTTGGAGAAAGTGGAACATTTGAACTATCTGGTATTCCCAATTCTGTAGATTCACCAGATTGGTATGAATTTGAAAAATCAGTAAATAATTCCTATTTACCAGACAATACTGGAATTGACTCAGATGGTTGTTGGGTTTCTCATACATGGAATGAGGGTGCAAATCAATTTCCAAGCGTGCATTGGCGAAAGAATGTAAGTATGCCAGTAGATTTTTCAGATTATACTATTACATCCGCATCAATTAATGTGATATTTAATGCAACTGTTGATGATGATGTAGATGTTTTAGGTGAAAGTGCTCTAAATCAATTTGGTACAGGGGATTATGTGAGATTTTATGTTCACATTTCTGATGTTGATTATAAAAATTCTTTTCCTGTCGCGTTTAACAAAACAAGCGATTTAGGATATGATGGCCATGGTTTAAAATCATCAATAAGTGATAAATCAATTGAACCTTACGACGAAAGTGTTCTAATAACCGCCCTAGAATCAGCATTCGAGAAGGATTCTTCTCATTCTAACTTTACGATTACATTAGGAATAGACATCTACTCTGAAGATAATTGGGGAGATGATTGGGATACATTTGATGAGTTAAGGATAAAATCATGTAATTTGACTTTTTCTTACTTGAGAAAAATTGATGAATTTTCCTCAATTTCATGGAATCAAAAAGGAAATAAAATTTCAGGAATTAATACACAAGTAAGTGAAGCTAATCTTAAATTCAATTATAAAATTGATCAAGATTGGCCTACAGCATTATCATCATTCTCAGAAATTAGAGTTTTGATTAATAATAACCCACACACCGAAACAATTAGGTTAAGCTCAGCTAATTCTACGCTAAAAGAGGCAAAAATTGGTGGGTTTGATGTAACTAATTTGATCTTAAAAGATGTAAATATAACTTTGTCAATTCAAGTTTTTATAGCTAATACCTTTGATTTTGATACGAATATTACAGTATCTATAGACGATGTTTACCTAAATATTACATACACAGAAACCTTTGCAGATTATGAAACTAGCTCTCAATTATTTTTAGAAAGTGTTAATAAAACTCTCGACCGGTTTATCAAGATTCCTTTAAGAGACACAGTAAATATCACGATAAAATACTTAGATAATCAAACAAACCATATCTCAGGCGCTAATGTTCAACTTAGCGGTAAAGTTTCGGGTCAATTAAATGAAAGTGGTTCTTTAGAACATTATTCAAGAATAATAGACAGCGATGATCTTGGAATAGGGATATGGTTGCTAACTGTGACAGCCCAAAAGCCTAATTACGAAACGCAAGAAGTTCAACTTTACATTGAAGTTATCGAAAGAGCAACGGAAATTGAATTACTGGTTAATGATAATCTAACATCGAATAATGCTATCATTCAGATTGAAGTAGATAAAATATTAAACTTAACTGTGTTTTACCGAGATAACGTAACTAAAACCTTTCTTGGTGGTGCAGACGCAACTCTTCTTAACATCGGAAATTTCAGCGATGATGGATTACAATATAACTATACCGTAAACACATCTTATCTTGGTTTAGGTTTTAATGTATTATCTATATTTTTTCAATTAGATAATTATTCAGCTCAAAGTATTCAAATTTATGTAGAAGTTTATGATATTGCCACAGATTTAAAACTAGAAGTAGACGAGGAACTTACAAGCCCACCTGTAACAATTAAAGTGGATGTTAATGAATTGATTAATCTAACTGTGTATTACAAAAATAATGTAACTCAACAACACATCTCAGGCGCAAATGTATCATTAAACGGGAACAATTTTAATGAAACGGGATCTCAGTATTATTATAGCTTAAACACTACGACCGATTTGGGTCAAGGCATCACAATAATAACGATTGTAGCACAATTTAATCATTATCAAACTCAAACAATTCAGATATATTTCGAGGTGATTGAGAGAGACACGGAACTAGAAGTGTCTATAGATAGTATTCAACTAAATGAAACTGAAACGATAGAAGCAAATGTGAATGAAATTTTAAATATTACAGTCTTTTATAGAGATAACAGCTCTAAAACACATCTCCAGGGAGCAGCAGTAACAGTACTTAGTGGAAATTTTAGTGGAAATTTTAGCGATATAGGTAATCAATATAATTATTATTTAAACACTAACGATCTATCGCAAGGAATTGCGATTCTTACGCTTATCGCATATCTCGAAAATTATCAACCCCAATCATTTCAATTCAATATTAAAGTTTCAGAAAGAGAATCTGAAATTTCATTATATTTGAATTCTGATCCCCAAACACTTAATCCTTTTTATGAACTTCCATTTAGAAGTGTTTTAAACATTACAGTTAAATATTCAGACAATCAGACAAAAACGCATATTAATGGTGCTACTGTTCAGTTAAAAAATAAGACTAATTCTGAGATTTTGTATATTATTGATGAAGAACTAGCTTTGAACCAATATACTTTATTATTAGATACCTCTGATTTAGAAGTTGGAGGGTATTTATTTGAAATAGTCGCCTATGCTAATAATTATAAGGTTAAAACATTAAGTTTATGGCTTACAATAAATAGAATAGCCACGGTAATAAATTCTACATCTGGAGAATCCTACTTTAGCATCTCACCTAGTGAATCTATAACACTATCAATTACATTAATGGATTCTGATTTTGGAGGGACAATTACTAATGCTAACGTTACTTACAAGTGGGCGTATGGTCAAGGTACGCTTACAGATTCGGATAATGATGGTAATTTTACAGTTAAACTAGAAGATGTTCCAACAGGTACATATGAAATAATTATTACTGCTTCTGGGGGAGATGATTACAGCTTTGACATTTATCGAATTACTTTAAATGTTGTCTCGGTGACACCACCTGATTTTTCTCTACTATTCATTTCATTAGCTGGAGGTCTTGTTGCCTTGGTTATAGGATTTACTATGTATGAGGTACGTTTCAAATATCCTCCAACTGTAAGAAAATCGAGAAAAGTTAGGAAGAAAATACGAAAAGGTAAAAAGACAAAACCTGTAAAAGACATTATATCTCGAGAAGATTTAATAAAAGACCACCTCGAAAATAATGCTGAAATTTTTCAATTAGAAAAAAAACCCGAAAATGGATTAAAAGAAAAATAAAAATTAGTAAAAAATAAAAAATTAAATGTGAAAAATATGACAAAAGGGTATATTATCACTAACTGGACAGAAGATCAAGGCCTTGGAGTTCAATTAAGTTATCCTCAGGATTTAATTGTAGATCTTGATGATATGATGAGAATTTTTTACGCTCATATTACTGGTGCTGGAGAAGCTGGAAATGTATTGGTACGATTAGAAAAAGCGCGTTCAAATGTTTCCAGCTATTTTACTGGAATGGAATCTGAAAATCAATATATGATTAATTTCATTATGGAATTAGGTGAAGATCCCGAAATTTTTGGAGAGGCCGTACTTTCAGAAATCAATAAAAACATTTTATTCTACCTTAAAAATATTAAGCAGAATCCAGCCAATAGCCTGGATATGACAGGTGAATTGACAGATTACCTAAAAAATTCTCTCACGTACTTAGAGCGTCTAAAAAATTTAACGAAAGAGCAAGTTATGGCTCAAATATATAATAGTGGAAAAGGAAGAATGATATTAGAGATTTTACAAGAAAAGCCACATACTAAAAAAGAATTACATAATCTCTTAGAGGAAAAAACAGGGAAATTTATACCAAATATTGATATCTTGCTAAGCCATTTTGTAAAAACAGATCTCGTTAGGCAAGATTGGATTGAAGGTGATTCAGATATTACTTTATTTCTACTTTCTGATTTCATTATAATTAGAAAACCAGTAATTAAGTTAATTGACGACGCAAAAAAGGGAATTCCCAATCCGTATGTAGCCAAAATGTACCACGAAATCGTATCAAGTTATTTCTCGAACTATACACCAACTGAGGAGGATAATTTAAAGATTGCACATCATATGATTAATCCTGATGTGTTCGATTATGTCGTGCTCTTTAGAGAAAAATCGTATCCTATTAATAAAGTACCTAGAGGTCCAGGTGAAACATTCGATCAGGTTAGAACATTTCTATCAACTTTAGAAGCTGATAATATTATTAAAATTATCAAAGATGAAAGCAATGTTGAATGGATATTCTTGGTAACTGATATCACTGCACTGAAATTCTATCCGGAATATCTTATCGAAAACATAAGAAAAGCAGTGTCGGAAGATATCCTGAAAAAAGAACCCGCAGTCAAGCACTTAGAGCTTCTTGAACAAATATATAAAAAATAAGATTTCTTGGTGTAAAATAAAAATGACAGAGGATAATAGCGAATTCAAGTCAACTAAGCAAGTTTTGGAATTAATAGGTTTAACTCAAGACGAAATTGAAACATATTTTCATTTGACGGGAAGAGGTCCGGTTATGGCTGGAGAAATAGCGTTGTTAGTCAACATTTCAGAAGAGAGAGCAAGAGATGTTGCCAAAAACCTTCTCGAAAAAGGATTAGTTCGCGAAGTGCCAGGAACAACACCATTTTATATTGCTTTACCACCCTACACTGCGTTATTAAATCAAATTCAAAAATTTAAAACGATTGTACAACAAATTAAAGAATCCACACCGAAAAAACTTCAATTAAAATTTAAGGAAATTGAGTCACATTCAGCTAAATTAAGCAAATTCAACGATTATAGAAACTACATCAGTACTATGAAAACTAATTTACCAGCTCAAATAAGAGCGCAATTCAGTAAAGTAGAAGGAGAACTCGAAAAAGTCAAAAAATTCCAAGAGATAAGAGGATTTATCCTAAATCTAAGAGAAATCGCACCTAACGAAATCATCAAAGAATTTGATGTGGTTGAAACTCGATTAGAAAAAATTAAATCTGAAATCTCTATTGCTTTTGAAAAACAATTTAGAATCGGTGCGTTAAAAAGTATGGCCGAGAAAATAGTTTCAAAAATAATCTCAGAGCAATTTAGTGACCTCACAGATTATTTTAGAGAAAAATTTGTCAATTCCATTCAAGGTACATTGGATCAAGTTACAGACCAATTAGGTTCTCTTTCCGATGTTGCTGGTGAGATGAGTATTGATTTAGGTAATTTTCTATCGGACATTGTTTCTGGATTAGAGGAGACTATGGGAGATTTAGACAGCCGAATAGCTAGTGTTTACGATGATGTGAATAGGGGAATTGAAGAACTAAAGAGCCTATTCCAACGAGAAATTTATAAAACTCTAGAAGAAGATATAATGACTAACATCTTATACCAGTTAGATTTATCAGAAAAAACCATGACAGAGTTTTGGGAGCGATCGAAAATAGCATCAATGTTAAGTTTTAAAGATGTATGGTTTGTAAGAAGTGTTGAGGGGATGAAGGCTCAGATAAACGAAACGGTTACACGTATTAAAGCGAAAATCCATATTATTATACCAAAATTGGAGGATGTAGATTTAGTAGCTCTTTCAAAAGTGAAAAAATTCGTAAATGTAAGAATCTCAACAAATTTCGATGTGAATAATCCAAATGATCAGGTAAAATTAGCTGAGATAGTGAAATATCCTAACTTTAATATCAGGTTATATTCAAGAGAAAATTTATACTCCGTTAACCGAGATTTTGAGGAAGTGGTAATTTGTGCAGCATCCAAAAATGAATTTGGAGGTATTGAAATTGCTGGGATGGGTTCTGTTCTAGCCGAGCACGTTAAACTTTTTGCTCCGATTTTAGAAGATGTATGGATTCAGAGCAAAAAAATAAGCGATAGTGAAATTGCGTATTCACTAGAATCATCGCAAGTGACTAAAGGGATAAAACAACCGATCCTCCAACCAACTTATGAGACATCTCAGACACCCTTAATTCTTAATGAACTAGAGATACAAAATAAACCGCCCCTCACATCAATAAAAAGCGATGTGCAAAAAAGTGTTGAAATACTAAAACCAAGTTCAAACATTGATTCTACCACAGCTCCGAAAGGTTCAATTTCGGAATTATTTGATGATTTCATCAATAATTTAAGTAAGAAGGTGAGCTCTGAACTTTCAGACGATTTAGTATACATACGAACAAGAATAACTGAAGATCTTGGATATGCTTCTATTTTGAATCCTATGGGTCTTACTATCGCTACTCTTAGTTCGGCTCCAAGCTTATTGTCTTCAATGGAAATTGAAGATATTCTTAAAAAGATTAACTTTTGGAGAAAGAAGATTAACGTTTAAGTTTTCACTTTTGTTAAAGAAAAATAAAAAAATTAATTTTTTATACTGTTTATATTGCCCGTGATCATTTCCAATTCACCTTTGCTGTCATAATCTACATTTTTAATATCTGTAAAACTCCAAATTAAAAGTGTTACTATCATTCCAAGGATAGCACAATACAGAAACAAATTACCTACTCCAAAGATTTCCGCCAAGGGGCCAGAGAGCAATGTCGCGATTGGAGAGATAGACATGGATAGTGAATTATCGATGGAAGTAACCCTCCCCATCTTATCGGCTGGAACAACCGTTTGTATAAATGTTTGATATAAGGCATTTATAATTGGTAACGTTAAGCCCATCGCAACACCACCTATACCTATTACTAAGTATGCTCCTGGAGGAGCTAAAGCCATAATCCCATACCCCATCATGAGAATAGAAATACAACCAAATATTACTTTCATCTTACTATTCCATGTTTTCTTAATTGAAGTTAAAATGGCACCACAAATCATACCACCTTGAAAAAAAACTAAAACTATTGCTAAATCTGAAGCAGAACCACCGTGAAAAACATTAATATAATAGGGCATCAATGTATCAAAAGGTCTTATCAAAAAATTAAGTAACATCGAAAGAAAAATTATTGTTACTAGTCCAGGTATAACCTTAATAGTTTGGAAACCAAGTTTGAAATCCCTAAAGAATGATTTTTTTTCAGCATCTTCTCCGTGATTCTCGACCGATGGAATCTTGATGAACACTAGCGGGATTAAAGCTATAAAAAATGTTATGACATCGAGCCAAAGAATTGTGCTTATCGACATTATAATCATTAAAGTAGCGCCAATTAGCGGTGCAATAATTTGAACCACTCCAGTAAATAAAAAGTTAATTCCATTAATTCTGGATAGCTTATCTTTTGGTACCATAGCAGGTATAATAGAATTCACAGTTGGTAAATGAAACGCTTGAAATATGCTACGAATACTTATGAATATTAAAACTGTCCATACATTGGCAAGATTCATCTGAAACAAAACAAGTAATAATAGAGTTGTAACTGCTTGTAGAGAGTCAGCTACAACAATTATTACTTTTTTGTTCAATCTGTCAGCAAGAACTCCCGCAATTGGCATAAAGATCACTTGACAAATAATAAAGAAAAACGAACCGATTGCTAGATATATCGGGCTCTGAGTTTCCTCCGTAACCCACCATATAATTACAAAGTAGACTACCATTGATCCAAAAAGTGAAAACAATTGTCCCGACCAAAAATACATATAACTTCTAAATGAGCTCTTATTTGCTAATTCCTCCATTTCACATTAACCTTTTTTTTCTTATATTTTCTTATTTTCAATTTTCTTCATTTCTTTATTCAATTTACTTTCATTTGGTAAACAATCTCTCAAAAAAATTCTTAATTTATTTAATTCTTATTTAGAAGACATTCTCTGATTTTGTAACTCACAATTCCAATATCCCCTAATTTCCTTTGATTAAATTTATCCGGTTTAAGCTAGCATCTAAATTATGAGTCAACTTTACATTTTGTTAATTAATTCGTTAATTTTCGATATCACTTCGTCAGGAGCGCTCGTGAATTTAAACACGCCTTCCTCCAACGAACCTTCAATACCATCATCAACTAACTCATAGATAAGATTCTCAGCGTCCTCATTCGCTCGGTTAAGAGCTTGTGCGAGCTTATCAATTGGTAAACTTTTCTGAAGTTTAATTAGACCTCTAACTCGCTTCTTAATTCGGTCTTTATCGTCTGATGTGGCGAGATTGATTTTAATTTTAGGTTTAATTTTTTTCCCCTTAAACTCACGCTCTATTTTATCTCCTAAATCCTCTATCCCAGATTCTTTAACTGCACGTTCGATATTATCCCCAATTTCCTCTAGCTTTGAGAGGTCCCCAATGTTTTCTTTTACGAATTTCATCGATTTTCGAATTAGTTCTGATACTGAAGAACCTAACTCTTCAGACCAATCCCTCCATTCGTCGCTCGTATCTTCGTCTACGGATATATTGATTCTTTTTGCTGCTTTTTTCTGTGCTTTCTCTAGTTTTTTTTGCATTTTATCACGAATTTTCTCTTTTTGTTTTTCCGTTTTATTCCTTATTTGTTCAAGTTTCTCACCAGCACGCTCGATCTGTTCCTTCGCATCATCTCCCAAGGTCTCTAAATCTCTCGCTGTATCCCCAATTTCTCGTAATAGATAACCCCTCTCATCCTGTAAATCTTGTAACTCATCAATCAATTCTTCTTTAATTTCTTCTTTAGTATCCTTCAAATCCTCGATTTCGTCCTTAAAATCGTCGTGTAAGTCTACTAACTCCTCCAATAAATCATCTTTAATGTCTTCTAATTCGTGTGTTATAATTCTTCTTTTCCGTTCTAACTCTCGTTCATCTTCTTCATTCTTATCGTTATTTCCTGGTTCTTTATACATAATTATCCTCCATATAATACATAAAATACATTGATTATTATTCTAATTTTAATCGATTTATTTTTATTTTATTTTTGCAATTCATTTTCAGCGATTTCGGAAATTTGGAGAGGTTCGTGAGTTAAAATTGCTTTTTTGTCAATTTCAATAGTATCAATATAATATACTTTACCTAAAATCTCCGACCGTTTACCAATTTTCACATTTCGTCCTCTAACATCTCCTTGTACAAATGTGTTAATTATCTCAATATCTTTCGTAGCAAATATATCACCAAACACTTTATAAGGGTGTTTAGAGACTCTTTTCCCTCCAAAAGAAGCTTGCGACCCAATCAACACATTTTTTGCCTTAATACCTCCCCTTACTGTAGTTGATCCTTCAATTTCAATAGTTTCCTCCGAAGTTAACCCACCATCAATTTTAGAAGAACCTGAGAATCTCATACCTCCGATGGCATCAATATTACCTCCAGCTCTTAACGATCCAGAGTTTTCTAATTCTCCTTTAAGATCAATTTCTTCGCCAATTGATGCTGAACCAGAAAATTTAGCGTTGCCGTCTCCATGAAGGGCTCCAAGTATTCTGAACGAGCCTGAGCTTTTAACATCGCCACGTACAACTAAATTTCCCTCGCTTTTCAATGAACCAGACGACCTGAAAGCATCGCAAGAAAAATCTCCATCAATTCTAGCTGAACCTGAAACGATAATAGTATCGTCTATATTTCCCGCTGAGAGTTTACTTGATCCTGATATTTTCATTTCTTTTTTCCTCCTTTTTACATTATTTTCTTATTTTTGTTTTTTTTTAGATTTGAATTTTCATTCTTGTTTATTTTTTAATTTATTATTTTTGATCTTGATTAATTGTTGTGTATTATAAAAAATATAAAAAAAAATTTAATTTAGTGGCTAACAAAAGAACTTGTTAAATTTTGGGAATATATTTTACATTTAATATCGTTTAATTCAATTTTTTTATTGTAAGTCATTATATTTTCCTCCAATTTGTTTTGTTTGTTTTTATTTATTTTTTATTTTTTTGTTTCTAATTATTATATTTTTTCGATCGTATATAAATGTTTGTGTATTCGTGTGTATTGATTATGTATCAAATTTATTTATTCTTTTTTAAACGTACTTTCAAGCCTCGAATCTTCTAAATCTAAAAAATTTAACTCCTTAAACACTTAAATTTGTATTTTTTCTTTTTAAATACAGGCACAAATTTATTTCCGATATGTTTAAGTTAGATTACATGATTTTTGGAACGTTATAATCATAATTTTGGAGAAATACCGTGTCAGGTAAGACAATTAGACATAAAAAAATCCTTAAGGAACTGGGAAAGTATAATAGGTATGCGAAAATGTATCTTAGGAAAAATTCTCTTGATTTTAAGAACGCATACAATAACTTTCAAAAGTCAGAGGCTTGGACTGAGGCAAAGGCATTGTTGATAGAGTATTTTTCTCTTGAAAATAAATTATTTACGTGCCCGATTTGTAATAAGGTTGTAGACTCATACTACTCAACTTTGCACCATATCTACTACGATAAAAAAAAAATGTTCGACCCGAAATACGTTAATTTTGTCCACCACGATTGTCATGAACGATATCATCAAGAAAGCGGGATTCCCGGAACAAAAAAGCGTTTGAAAGTATATGTTGGCTCTCGGGGTTTAAGGATTTATATTCCGAAAATTGGAGGATTGTACATACGGTTCGAATTTTGCGTTCTTCTTATAATATTAATTATTTTTTTGGTAGTTTATAGAAATTGATTATTTAGAACTTCGTTTATTTCGAATGATTACATACACGTGCGCAATAGCAGCGGCAATGAACGCAATGAGGAACAAAATTATCGGTATCCAAAGAAATTCTAATCTGAGCAAATTAGCTATATCTCGGCCAAAACCAAACGGTAATGGAACATATATGAAAATCATAAATACGAAATAAGCTAAAACTATAGACCATCGAAGCCAATTTGGTAATCCCAATCCATGAATATATGTGAATATGAGCATTGCGAGAAATCCCAGCAAGAACATAGCCCACATGGGCTGTGAACCAAAATCGATCCATTGAGCTATTGCTACTATAGTAGCGTGCATAGCAACATAAGTTTCTACGATTAACACCCACCACTTATTATAATGCAATCTGGTATAGGCTAGTACCATCTGTATAAATAAGAGTGCCATGAAGAAAAATCCGCTCAGTAAGGCAGGAGAAGAATCCATGGGATGAAACCAGAAAGTATATACTAAAGCCCAACTAAAGATGAGTTGATGGCTCTTCATAAAAGTACTAGCAACTTCTGGGCGCATCAATTTTCCTCCCTTTATACCAAAGAATATTCCTCGTTTGGGATTTTGCATGACGAGGAGAATTGAGAGCATAACTATTACACTTCCTTGACTCGTAATGATCGGGACATCTTGCGCAAGACCGTCGTACCATATTTGCGTTTGAAGTAAGTGGAGTAATGTAAAACTTACTAAAATAAGTGCCATTACCCATGTATAAGTAAGCAGTTTCTTTTCATCGAGTTTTTTGCCATGATAATTCTTATGCGCCCAAATTATCACAATCCAGACTGAGAGTTGGTGAGCTGCGTAAAAAGTCCAAGTGACCACCATTGTTAACGCGTTTCGGACATTCAGTTTCCAATAATAATCTTCGGGGCCTGTATCGGGATTCAACGGCGGGAAATTAACTCGCAATAACGGTTCAAGTAGAAATATTAGAACCACTTCTACCAAAGCGAATATTAGAAGTGCTATCCAAACCTTGAAAGCAGGTGTTTTAATGATTGAAAAATCATTGTATTCATTTGTCATAATAAGGAAAATTAAGGATAGATTAAAAAAATTTATTTTATAATCTATAAAAAAAGTATGAAAGATCAGATGAAAAAAAACTTATAATTTTAGTATATTATAGAAATCAAAGTTAAAGTCAACCTTACATAAATCTAAATGATAAAAGATTTATTTATTTAAAATTTATTAGCTATAAGTTTTAGTTGCGTTTACTAAAGCCTTTATATTGTCAATTGGAGTATCAGAAGTAATTTCACATCCTGGTGCTACCATGTAACGGGGATTTCCACCGCTTGCCTTTATTGCCTTTTTCACGGCATCTTTAACTTCGCTAGGACTTCCAGATGGAAGTAATCTAATGTGATCAATATTACCTGCTATACCAATCTTATTTTCTAGAAGGGTTTGGGTTTTTGGAATATCTACAAACGGTCCGATGTTAATAGTATTTAGATTTTGAACGCGTTTTAAATCCTGAGCGATTTTATTTAAATGTAGAGTTATTTTTCCGCACATATGAAGGATATTATAGTCGAAAATATCAAAAATCTCTGACAAATAGTTTAAACTAAATTCCTTGATTTGATCAGGTTTCATTATTTGGAAATCGTGCTCACAGACCACAAAAACAGTTGCGCCAGCGTCTTTTAAGAATTTTATATAATCTTTAATTACCATAACACTATATCTAACTATTTCATGAATAAACTCAGGATTTTTTATCATTTTTTTTATAAAGAAGTTATAAGGCATTAATTGTAAACTAAATGTTATTGGGCCCGTCATAAAAGCTGCTACTGGAACAATAGCCTCCTTTGCGAGAATATTTGTACCTCTGATCATAACACGTGAACTCTCTGTTTCCATAAAATCTGGAACTTCTAATTTTTCCAAATCTTTTTCTGACTCGATGGGGTGTTTAGTGATCCAAGGATTTTTATCAGGCGGATACAAAACCGTTGCTCCACAAGCTTCAGCAACTGGCCAGCTTGGTTCTACTTGTATTGTTGTTATATCGTATCCATATAAATTTACTGCTTTCAAGTGAGCATCTGCTGCTTTCTTTGCATTTTGATACATTACATTATAAGATAAATTATTTATAATACCAGCATGATCACCAATTTGGGGAAATACTGGAGGTCTATCCACCGATCGACCCCTTAATGCAGCATAAATACGTTCAAACGAATCCATCTGATGAAGTAAATGTTGTAATTTAAAAATTAATAATACTCAGTCTATTATAATGTAATAAATAGATTTAAAATTATTTCAAACCTTTCTAATCTTAAGATGCCTTTTATCCAGATACAATATGAAGATATTTATTTTGATCGTAAAGTGCAAGAGATGTGTATTTCACCTAATTTTAAATGCCCTTTCTACGAACATTCATGGAGCTGTCCTCCTAATTCACCGTATCTCGAAAAAGCCTTATCTACATATGCAGAATTTTATTTGATTTACTCATTGTTTGATCTTGAATCTTATATTAAGAAAGAGAAGGAAAGGACAGGTAGATCAGAGTTTTACATCAAAAATACTTTTTTGCTAACCAAAAGCTTTGAATCTAATGAATTAGAAGATGAGGTTAATAAATTTTTAGAACAATATGATAAGGATTATAAAAAAAAGCTTCTATTGTATGATGGGACATGCAAGTATTGTAAAATTCAAAAAGCAGGAGCTTGTACTTTTGATTCTGGAGAACCCTGCCGCTTTCCTTCTGAGAAAAGATATTCCATGGAAGCCACAGGAATTGAAGTAATCCAAACAGTTCGGGATCTTAAAGATAAGCTTAAAATTCAATACCCATCTAATAAATATTCTTATAGATTTGGATTAGCATGTTTCAAATAAAAAAAAAGAGATTTTAGAATAATTTAATATTTTCCATAATTCATTACTGTTTCTGTCATGGCTTTTACATTTTCAACCTTTGCCGGGCCCATACCATTGAACTCAGAGGAAACAATTAAGCCGCCTCCTGATTTCAGATCGTCAAGAAGTTTTTCGGTGTGTTTTTTTACGCTTTCGGGCGTTCCGCCAATTAAAAGCGAAGATGGGATGCCACCAGCTAAACAATATTTATCTCCTAAAACTTCCCTAGCTTTAACGAGATCTGTTTTATCAAACCACATAATAACTTTCCCTGCTGGGAGTTCCTTTAAGACTTCAAGTAGGTGGTCGCTACGGCCTTGAAAGCTCATAAGTGGAGTAAAGCCCGCTTCAATCAATTCGTTGACAATCAGTTTTATGTGGGGGAAATGGAATTCTTTAAACTTTTCAGGTGATAAATAGGTATTGTACCATATAGGACAGAAAACTCTACGAGAGCCAGTCACATCTAGCGAAATTTTTCCAGTCATTTTCCCTACTGCTGCTAATACGGGAGCCAACCCTTCGCAAGCCTTCTTGACTTTCTCTGGCATTCTATAAAGATCTAACGATAATTTATCAAAATCTCTATAGAATGCGCCTATTAAATCTAAAGGATTTGGGGCTAACGCATAATAATATGGGAGCCATGCTTCCTCTTTCAGTTTTCCAGCCATTTCCATTAAAAATCCTGGAAATTTACCAACTTCCATTCCTAGTTTTATAAGTGATCCTACGGCTGTCGTTGAACCTTTGTTTGCGAGGTTTTTGTACGCTCTTGTTATTATAGACTCCATCATAAAATCAAACGGCCTCTCAATTAATTGATCCCATTCATCATCGTTCATAACTGGTTTGTCTATTACCCACTGAGATTCATTATTCACTCCGAGTTCTCTACCGGGATTTGAAGAATATACATCACCTAATATATCGTGAGATGCGCCACCGCCTAATACCGAATTGACTGCAACCAAAATTGCCAAATCAGCATCAAAACTCGCTAAAGCTAACCCAATAGCGACGCTCTCAAATGAGCGATGGAAACTTACAGCGTCCCAGTTAAAATCCTTGCAAAACTTCGCTCCTACCTCTATATATTTATTATTATCGTGCCACATATCCTCATAGCTTACGCCTGCATATTTAGCGGGGAAGTATGAAGTTGCTATGCCAATTGGAACTCGATCAGGTTCTTTTACTGCGGCTGCATTTTCCATTCTTTCTATTTTTGCTTTGATTAATTCTTCAGCATTGTCCATTTCTTTAGGCACCTCCTACCCAATTTTTAATTATTTTCACGCCTTCAATTGCATCGTTAACCCAAGCATCAGCCCCTACAAGCTTACATACTTCTTCATCCGTTCTTTCTCCGCCAATAATTACTTTTACCTTATCTCTCAGATTAGCAGCAACAATAGCTTCTACACTTTTTTTCATAGGCTCAATTGACAATGTAAGTAGTCCACTCATTCCAATGACAGGGGGATTATGTTCCTTAATTGCGTCAACAAATTTTTGAGCTGGTACATCTACACCCAAATCAACAATTTCAAACCCTTCAGCTCTTAAAAAGTTAATAGCGATATCTTTTCCTATATTATGAATATCCCCTTCGACAGTCCCAATTACTACCTTCCCCAAACTTTTTGTTGCAGAACCCACTAATTTTGGCATTAAAATTTCCATCGCTTCATTGAAAATCTCTCCAGCCATGATAAGATCCGTTAAAAAAATAGTATCACCAGACTCTTTTCCAATTTCAGTCATCCCCATTCGGCACGCTTCCAAAATTTTTATGGGATCCTCACCGGCATCAAGTTTCTCTTTTACTAACTTTAGAACTTTTTCTTCTTCTAAATTTGTAATTGCATCAGATATTTCATTCATTTTCATTTACCTCATTTTTATTGATATTAAAAAAAAAAAGTACATTATACAAAACCTATTATTTAGGATTTAAACCTTATTCCCATATTTTATAATTAGGAAATAATTCCTCCCCGAACAACTACTCGAACTCCTGAAAACTCTGAGTAATGTTACTTATAATTTCCAAAGGCTCAAATTTAACTTCAAGTCATTTGAAAATTTAGGATTATTATCCACTTTTCATTCTCCTATTTTTAAGTAGGTCTAATCTAGGAGGAAGTGAATCTACAAAATTTTTTGCTTTATTTAACCATTCGAGTAAGATTTCATTATCAGAAAATAAAAAGATTGGAAGTGCTTAAATCTCAATAAATATTTATATATCAGTTACGTCATGTAAATTATGACTAATTTGTCCAAATGTAAATAAATTATCTAAATAATAAATGAAATGAGTTTAAAAAAGATGACATTTAAAAGACCTCAGTGTGAAAGTTGTGGGGCGAAGATCTATCCTATGACTAAACCATTTAGAAAGGCTAATTTTTTTTTTGGAGACCTTCCGTCATATTGTCCAAATTGTGGAAATGAAATCAGTAATAAGAAAAATGCTCAAGTAGCGGACTATAGTACATTTATTTATTGTTTATTGTGTATCGGGTTTATCTTATTGTAGTTATTGTAGTGATAATTTTGTCATCGATATAGTATCTTAGATTTTATTAAAGAGAAAAAAAAATTAATATTCGGTATTTAGATTTTAGATATGTGAGTTAAGCCAATTAATTACGTCTTGGTAAACTTCATCACGGTTAATTTCGTTAAAGATTTCGTGCCGAGCATTTTGGTAAAATTTATAGCTTACATCCTTCATGCCGTATTTATTAAGGCGGGAAATCATAGCGGAAACTCCCTTGGTCTTGTTACCTATCACACATAACGAACCAGAGATGAAATAGATCGGTAAATCTTTAGGAATGTTTTGTTCTTGCTTCGAGTCATAAATTTTTTCAAATCCGTGAAGAAACTCTAACCAGAGGTTAGCAGGGGCTACAAATCCACACCATGGATCGTCGATGTATTTCTGAACTTCATCTTTGTCTCTGCTGAGCCATTCAAATCCCGTTGCGCCTTCATCGGTATCCCAATCATGGTTGTTGCTTTTAAAGTTCATATCGTGCATTTTTTGGCTCGGTTCTGTTGGACCTAATTTCTTAATCTCAAATTTAAGTAAGAGTTTACCTGCCATAATTACTGAAGCTCTTACTTTTCCGTTTGTTCCACTTAAAATAACACCTTTAAGTTCATTTCCCCAATCCTGAATGTAATCTTGCGAGAGGAAAGAGCCCCAAGAATGTCCTATTAAGAATATCGGTAGAGCGGGATGTGCTTCCTTGATAATATTTGTTAATTCATGAATATCGTTTACTACGCCTCTCCATCCATTTGGACCTAAAACTCCCGCATTCCCCTCTAGCGTTTTTTCGGTCAAATCACCAGCAGTCCTCCCATGACCACGCGCATCACCGGCGTAACACGCGTATCCTTCGTTGCATAAAACTTCCGCTATCCGAGCGTATCGCTTAGCATGTTCTGCTAGACCGTGAACGATCTGAACGATTGCTTTAGGGGGAATATCCGGTTCCCACTTGTATACGAATATTTCAATATTGTCTTTATCTTTAAAAGTAAAAGTTGAACTTTTCATTTTTATACCCTATATATATTTTTTTTAGAATTAAGTAATCATTGTCTAAGTTTTGCTTATAATGTTACTATTTTTAGGAATACTAAGATTAGAGGGGGGTTTTTTATTCTCTATCAAATCTGAATATTTCATTAAATGTAACCGTCGATTTTCCTCGCTTAAGCCATTAATATATCTTTCCTTGATTCTATAATCAGAATATCTTCCCTCTGGAGGTTCTCGAAGCCATTTTTTAGATGTGAACTTTAGCCCAAAAAACAGCATCATTAACAGGAACATTATTGAATTAAAATAAAAATGCCGTCGTGAATAAGAAGGATATAATGGGTTAATCACGGTTATGTTGCTAAATTGGAAGAACAGGAAAATTATAACACAAAAAAGTACAGCTATGTTTCCAATTTTACTGATTTTTGTAGTTCTATATCTTGCACCCCAATATTTTCCATGATATCCATCAGTTTTATTACAATATATATTAATAAAAGGAGTGTATTTTTTTCTTCTAAACGGATTTTTTCCCCACATTATTCCATCTCCACAAGCAATAGTGTCAAAAAGAAAGTGACCAAAATAAATACCTATAACAGGAATTATAGAAATAAGAGGATTTGAACCCAAAAATATATTTATAACAAACGATATAATGAAAGGAATATATAAAAGTGGATAATGAGCTATAGAACTAAAGTGATGTTGAAATTCCGTGTCAAGCTTAAAATTGCCTCGCTTTCTGATAAAAAATACAATTGCATCAAAATCAGGGCAAATTGAAAAGAAAATTATCAAAGATATATAATAACTTGGCATTATAAAAGAACCGGTCCATATGATATAGATAGAATAATATATTAAGAACCCAAATGCTGCATGTTGCTCAGTTCTGCTCATATAATCCAACTAGAAGGTTTTTTAAATGTTTTAATCCCAATTTAAAAATAGAAATAATACAAAATCCAAATAGAATATTAATAAATGCTTAAAATTTCTTAGCCTTAGTAATTATAAGTACAGCTTATTTAATTAGTTCAAAATAAGAGTTTGATTAAAAATTAAGTTTTTATGATTTTGAATCAGGTTTTTTCAATTCAAAAGATACTATCGCAATATCTCTGATACCAATTTTTTCTGCAATTTTTCTTATATAATTAACCCTTCGCTTTTTGATAAGATCGTGTACGATCACTGCGGGAATTGTTGAAAAAATTAAATAGAAAGGGAGTCCAAGCCATAATATAAGACTTGGTACGTTGAGTATATTGCCGGGTTGCCCAATATTGTTTATGTACAAGGTCATAGAATCTAATATAACTAAAGTATAAGTTAAAATTACGCCTATACCAGCGTATCCCTTCAGAAGAGTTTGAAACCACTCTCCTATCGATTTTATCAAGATATTTTCATTTGAGTTCTCAACCTTTTCTTTAGTTGTAAATATGATACCAGAATCCTTTAAAAGCCAAACTGGAGAAAAAAGTAAAGTAGAAGCCCCAAATGTAAATATAAGTAAGATTGTTTGACCTAATAATCTTAAAAAAACAGGAATTTTCAATGTATTGGTCAAATCTGAAATCACATTTGCATCAAGAATCATTGAGATTATTTCAGGAGTTAAAAAGTAAAATGAGAGGTTAATAGCCATTAGAACTGTATAAGTACTCGAACTAAGTAATTTGACTTTCTTGCTGTCGGACTCAGATTGAATACCATAAAATTTGGATGACCTATAAAAACTTTTATGCAAAACCATAATTATAGGAGAAAGGATATAACCGCCTAGAAATGTGCCGACAATACCTGATATCGGAAGGATTAAGACAAATACAAGAATAAGCTCAACTAATACATCATCGACAGGGATAAAGCGAGTTAATGCAACTGGCGTACCTACAGGGAAAATTACACTTCTTAAAATGGATGTTAGAATGAACCAAAAAATGATATACAAAACATAATAAATTAATAAATTTCTGTACTTCGATAATTTACTTCTTGACATAAGAGAGTACTCGTACAATTTTATAGTGTTAGTTCTTACCTTTAATAAGTAAGTAATAAGTTCGATATAAAAATATAACTAGAGAATATAAGATATAAAATAATATTCACGCAATAGGATTTTAACCTTTGACTCAAATTGAAGATTGGATGAGTATATTAAAAAAAATACTTAGAATAATATCGGGTGCTTTATTCCCAAATATTTCTCCGCAACATCTAAAATTTCTTCTTTAGAACCGATATAACCAAAGATTTGATGCTTAGCTTTACCTAAAGATGCGTTATCAATTGTTTCAAATTGGTTTAATTGCAGTTCAATTTCTCCAAAATTCAAATGGGTTAAATCTGGAGACTCAGAATTATACGATTGAATCACTCCGACTTCACTAGTAGGATGATCCCGAGCCACATCAAAACAATCTTTTTGCGATTTTGCAATATCATCTGAAAGCTTAACCAAAAACCCGAACTCCTCAGAGTTTGGAATTTTAAGAATATATCCAATTTTTGCTGGTCGCGTAAAGTCGATATCTTCAGGTCTTACGGCTAATTTGTATATATCAGCTACATCTATTTTAAAAGCAATGTAATTCGATCCTATTTCTAAACGATCACTCGGAATATCTCGGAAGTAAGATAGGGGTTTTGCATCAGATTTAGTAGGGATCAAGACTGTTCCGGGATTTGAAGGACCTCCGCTTATTACGCAAGCCAAAGCCCACCCATTAATCTTCAATCCTGGTTGGAAGAAAACACAGTCATCTACGAATTCAATGCCGATATAACTCAAACCTGTCGAAATCGATTCTTTTTTTAAGGTGAGTTGGCGTGTTATTTCTCCATTATAAATTTCTTTTTTTATTTTTGATTCGACTGTTACCGGACTTGATATTGTACACGAAGTTGAGGATTCTGCTAAAATATCGTAATAAGCAGGGTCCAATCCTTGAGGACAAAACCAATTTTCCCAATTTTTAGGATTTTCGTAAAAAAATTCTCTTTCAGGGCTAATCCAATATCTATCTCCACCAATATCCCACTGCCTACTTTGAACTTTTTTTTTTATATCGGGATTAATCCATAACAAGCTATAATTATCATTCTTAGGGAAAAGCCCTAAAAGACGCCCTCCATATTCAGAGATAATAGCGGTACTTTCGTTATTGAAAATTAATTCGACAACATTACCAATATCGTTCTTATTGGAGAGTAACGATTCTTTAGTAAAGTAGTTCATACACTAAATTAAAATGTTCTGACTAAAAGACTTTTCCGTTAAGTGCAGACTTTCGCTCATGGTACTATAAATTGTTATAATAAACTTTTTAATAATATCCTAACATCATTTATTGTAAATTTAAATATAGAGGAATCTAAAATGATTATAAAAGCTACTGATGAGTATTTAGCACTACTAAACCAAGCTGTTGCTCGTGAAATTCAAGTTTCGGCACAATACATGCTGCAACACACGAAAATCGAAAAATTGAAGAGAAAAGTGATCAAAGAAAACTATTTACTCGAAACTACGACATACGACGAGTTTGGACAGATTTTAAAAGATCTAGCAATCGAAGAAATGAAACATCTTGCTCAAATAAATCAACGCATTTATTTATTGGGTGGAGAGGCAACTACTAAACCAGATCAGGTTATCATAGGAAATTCGATGAGAGAATTTGCTGAATTAGATTTAAAGGCAGAGGAAGAAGCTTTGGAGTTATATCGCCAGTTAATCGAAGCAGCTAAAAATATCGGTGACCGAGAAACATGGGTTTTATTTACGAAAATTTATAGTGACGAAGAAGAACACTTATTGAAGTTTCAGGATTATTCAGAGATGGAGAACGAACCAGATTTAGGAGAAACTCCTGATTCTGAATGGAGATCAATATTCGGTCAAGAATACATCGCACTACTCAATAAAGCTCTCGCTAGTGAAATTTCTGCGGTTGTTCAATATACCACCCAACACGAGAAAGCTGAAGGATTAGAACGAATGAGACGAAAAAAGAATGCGTTAGAGGTTGCTACCGGAAAAAACAAAGCAAGCGTCGTATCAGGAGTCCTTAAAGAGACTTTCCTTCAGGAAATGGAACACATGGAAAAAATCTCGGAACGAATCTACGAAATTGATAGAGAATCTATTGCTACAGTTAATCCTTTACCTGAGATTGGAAATTCAGTTGATGACTTTATTAAACTGGATAGAGAGGCAGAAAATTACGCTATAGTTTTATACAGAAAAGTTATAGCTGAAGCAACTCGACTTGGTGACATAAAAACTAAAAAACTTTTTGAAGATATTATTCAAGACGAAGAATCCCATTATTGGGCATTTGATGACTTTCTACCTTAGGAATTTCTTTTTTTTTTCTTTTTTTTTATTTAAAACCAATTTTTTTAATTATTACAAAATACTATTTAAACTAAGTTAGGATATTGTTTCTTTAAACTAATTAAGGTGGTAAAAAAGTGCCTAAAGTTATTCATTTTGAAATTAATGCTGATGATCCTTTAAGAGCAAAAAAGTTTTACGAAGATGTATTTAACTGGCAAATTGAAAAATGGGAAGGTCCAATGGAATATTGGACGATTGATGCCGGAGACGAAGATGAAGAGGGAATAAGTGGTGGATTACAGAAGCGGGAGCAACCTGAAGATCAAATTTTTAACTATATTAAAGTATCTTCAGTAGATAATTTTAGTAAAAAAATTGAAGAAGGCGGAGGAACTCTAGAATCTCCCAAAATAACGGTGCCTGGAGTAGGGGATTTCTACATGTTCAAAGATACTGAAGGAAATAAGCTAGGTATCATGCAAGAAGACGAATCAGCAAAATAAGTAATATCTAAAACCAAACTTTTTTTTTATTTTCTGTCCTATTAGGATATAGTTTCTTAACCACTCATAAAGATTTATTACTAATTCTTATTTTAATTTGATAGGGATATAAACTATGAAGATTGATGGATATTGTGATGAGCGCTTTATTTCAGTAAAACACGCCTTTGAGAAAAATTTTGAGTTGGGATTAGAGGTTGGCGCTTCTTTTGCTGTTTCATTAAACGGTAAATTAGTAGTGGATATTTGGGGAGGCTTTTCTGATTTAGCTAAAACAAAACCATGGGAAAAAGACACTATTGTTAATGTTTTCTCCACGACAAAAGTCATGACGGCGTTGTGTATCCATTTATTGGTTGATAAAGGTGCAATAGACGTAGATGCTCCCGTCGCCAAATACTGGCCTGAGTTTGCCCAAGCTACTAAAGAGGATGTACTCGTTAAGCATCTAATGAGCCACAGCGCAGGTTTACCGGGATTTGATGAAAAAATCCCTGTTGAGGCTTTATACGATTGGGATCGCATTACAGGTTTATTATCATCTCAGAAACCATGGTGGAAATCAGGTACTAAGATTGGATATCATATGATAACTTTTGGATATCTATTAGGTGAATTAGTGCGAAGAGTTACTGGCAAGAGTTTAGGTGAGTTCTTTCGAGATGAGATTGCCGTTCCTCTTAATATTGATTTCCACATTGGATTACCTGAAAGCTTTGATGCTAGGACTTCAAATATTATTCCTCCCGAAGAAGTTTTTGCTAAATGGCAAATATTTTTAGCTAAATTGTTTCTTAAAAAGGCTGTAAAAGTGCTTTACAATCCTAATTTAGAAAATGCCGATTTTAATAGTCGAGAATGGCGTTCTGCGGAAATCCCTGCTTCTAATGGGCACGGAAACGCGAGATCGATTGCTAATATTGGATCAATCTTAGCTTGCGGAGGTATGTATGATAAGAAAAAGATTCTATCCATGTCCACAGTAGAAAAAGCTATTGAACCACAAATCAGTGGTCGTGATGTAATTTTGCTTTATTCCCCCGCTAAATTTGGTTTGGGATTTGGTCTTCTAAACGATGATTTATTGCTTGGTCCTCGAAGTTTTTACTGGAGCGGTGCCGGAGGTTCTATCTGTGTTATGGATCTTGAAAAAAAGTTGAGTATTGGATATGCTATGAATAAGATGTACATGAAAGGAGAAGACCCAAGAACAGGACAACTTGTTAAAGCAGTATGGGACGCAATAAATAAAGACTAATTTTTTGGAAGATTCTAAATTAGATTAAGAATCATTTCATTTGGAAAGAGATGGTTTTTTAAATGTTTTAACTTTTTTTAAAAGCTTCCTTGATCGTCATTGAAAGCGTTTCGTCGAATGTTTGACCTTCTGTTATGCATTTATACGCTAATTCCTCAGAGTGAAACAATTCGGTAAAATACCCTAACCAATAACGAGAATACCTCTTATTTTGCCTGTGCTTGAATAATAGATGATACTCATCTCCTTCGTGATGTACATCTATTTTATAGAAATAATTAGCAACAACCCAAACCTTCTGCACGGTTGTGATTATTTCTTTAAGTTTAAGACTCTTTAAAGGCTTCCCGGTGTACCAAAGGATTAAATCGATAGCGACATTTTTTTTAAAAGGTCTTTCTAAAGCGTCTTTAGGAGCTTCAGCAGCCGCTATTAATTGATTGAAAGTAGTTTTTCCTATAAGCATCATCTTCATTTCATCCCGAGTTCTTACCCATAAATCGCGATCAAGATTCTTTTGCCTACCATAATAAGAGATAGCGCGTTCCAAAAAAGTAATTAGATTTTCCTTTTCTTCCTTATAAGTATCAATAATAGCTTTAACTTCGGGTGACATTGAATTATATTCGTCATACATTTCAACTGCATCTTTGACAAGATTAGAAATTGTTGTTCCTAGATTTTTATATTTATCGATAATATTGCGAGTTGAATCATCAACCTTAACATATATTGCTTTATCTTTTGATTCAATTTCTTTCTCTTCATCGGTTGAGTTATGATTTTTTGCTATAAGAAGCACCTCTAAAAAATAATTGCTACCTGTTTTGTAATTAAATATATGAATATATTAATCAATTAGATTAATAAATTTTAAGTTTATAAGTAATATGGGTTATAAAGTAAAAATAATATATTTTATTTTTTAATAATGAATATTCCAAAATATATTTGACTAAAAAAAAATAGAAAATCAAAAATGTAAAAATTCTTAGAACAATTAGAAACAGTATATAAAAATGTTAATTGTTAATATTGTCTTATTTCTTTAACTTTTTATTATTAAATACTATTAATGCTATCATAGAAGCACCTATGATGAACCATAAGCCTATAAATCCCGGAATACCTTCAGATGGTTGATCTACTTGACCTACTTTTATAACCCGCGTAATTATCCCAGCTTGAGTACATCGCGCTATAACCTCAATTATAAAATTTAGAATTTCCAATGGTCCAGAGTCAAGATAGTAGTTATACGTAAATGTATTACTTGGTTGGCTTGTATAGCTTTGATTAATTAATTGAACACCATTTACAGTTACAATGACTTCAAAGATATAGTGCGTATTGAAATTTACTGACGAGTGCGAAATTGTAACGCTGAGGGTTTCAATGCTCTCTTCATATACCACAGTCATACTAGTAGGATTATCTGCTTTTACTTGTCCAAATGATAGAAATAGGGATAAAACAAATAAAAATCCGATTAGAAATAAATTTTTTTTTTTATCCATGTGGTATCTACCTTATTTTCAAAGCAAATATCATAATAATGAATAGTTGAAGCTTTAATTTATAACTATTACTCTTTTAAATCATTAAAAACCAGAATCACGCTTATTCTTCCTGAATTTTATAAAATAAAAGAACTGCACTTTAATTGCATGAATATATAGAAATATATTCAAGAGATAAAGAAAGGTTATCTGTAGGGTTAATTCATCCTTTTTATGTATATATACGAAACATTTAAATATTTACTTGTAATTATAACTAGTGAGAAATATAAAAAAATATAAAAAAATAGAGATAAATATATTTCAATATAAAAAAATGCCAAAGAATAATTCGATAATAGGTTCTATAATAGGATTAATAATTTTCGCAGGGTTCGGTGTTTTTTTTTTGTTTGGGTTCAGTCCATTCACTTTCTTTAGTATCATGCCGTTTTTTCCAATGATTTTTATTATTGTCATTATAGGCATAGCTGGAGTTGCGTCAGCGAGCTCAAGGCGCTCAACCTGTTGTTCACCGAAGTCATATAAGTCTTATAATCAATATCAGAATTATACCGAGGAAGTTCCGAGATCAAATCCATATCTCGTTAAGACTTCGAGTATTTCTACGGTTCGGCCTATATTTATAGAGGATGCTGAACCTGAAAAACCAAAGACTAACTTCTGTCAATTTTGTGGTACACAAAAAGATAAAAATGCTATATATTGTCATAGTTGTGGCTCAAAACTGTAAAAGTGATATATCAATCAAGTAATCCAAATTAAGATGGGAAGAAGGAATAAAAAAAGGATAAAGCACAAAAGGTTAAGAGAAAAGAGGCGATCTAAGCGAGACAGCATAGAAAGGAACCGCTTAGAAAATATAGAGAAGGCGAACCATCTAAGGAAATTAAAAGTAAGAATTGAATTAAGACTAAAGAAGTTAACTCGTGCAAGTAATTTAAATTATCAATAAATACCATGATAAGAAAAAAGAAGCGTTGTAAACAGTGTAATAGTAAAATGAAAAAGGTTAGTTCTGTTATTGATACCAGAACTCCATTAGATAGAATGTATGGGTTTATTAGAATTTTTAGCGATGTATATACAATAGACCGAGTGAATTATTTTTATCAATGTAAAAAATGTAATAAAATATATCGAGATGGTTAAAAATGACTGAAACTAAAAAGCTAAAACTATCTTTGTCGAATAATTAACAATTTTGGTTAACTTTAATAATAATATAGGGTGGAAAATAAATGGATATTTACGATATTTTCTTTAGTATTTGTTTGGGGTTGTTCATCGGGGGCCTTCTTTTCAGCATAATCTCAGTGTTCTTAGCCCAAATGGAATCGCAATCAGTAGGTCAGGAAATTGACACTGATGTAGATATTGACGTAGATGTTGATGTAGATATCGATGTTGATGTAGATATCGATGTTGATGTTGATGTTGATGTAGATATTGATGCTGATATAGATGTTGATATAGACGCAGCGGGGGGTGTCGATAGCGATGTAGACATTGATGTTGATACGGATATTGATATTGATGTAGATGTAGATATTGATGTAGATTCAGATATATTCGGCACTACAACTTCCCCTGCTCCAATTATGCTATTGGCGTCTGCATTTCTCTTAGTATTTGGCATTTCAGGAATCTCACTCTACTATATAATCACCATCGAAGCTTTAAAATTTGTAATGTTCATAGGATCCCCTAGTATCGCGCTTATCACATCGAAATATCTTAATGTAGCTTGGAAACATATTGCGAAATCGCAGTATTATAAAATATCTTCGACGCAGAATTTGATAGGGAAAGAAGGAGAGGTCGTATTACCGATCGATGAGAGAGGAGGCGTAATTAGAATAAAATCAACAACCCCTATGAAATACGAAAAGCTTCATGTTATGCCTTATGACGACACACTTTCTTTTGATAGAGGTATGAAAGTCTATATTGTAGCAGTAAAAGATAACAAAGTGAGGGTATCTCCTAATAAAATTATATTTAAAAAAAGAGGTGAAAAATAAAAAATTGAGCGTAAGTAAAAAAGAAATGGAAGAAAGTAGATACAACTGGCTCTATTTTCATGGCGAAGATGTTCGTACTAAAAAGTTTCAAAAGAAAATTAACAAAAAGCCTACTTTAACTTATGCGATTTTGATAAACACTACAATTATTGTAGGAAGTATCTTGCTAATTTGGATATTAGCTAACCTAGTGGGTTAGTGTATTAATGATAATTAAAATTTAGAAAAAAAATAGAATAAAAATAGATGAAAGAATTAAAAAGAAATCAAAAAAAAAGGAGGTTTTTAAAAAAAAATGTTGTTTCAAGAGATTAATGTATGGGCTATCGGCATTACAGTGACTTGTGCGATAATAGGGTTCTTATTCATAATATTTATGGCTGCACGATATCGGAAATTTAAAACAAACCAGTTTGTAATTCATTTGAGAAATGGTAAGGTAAAGTCAGCAGGCCTCGGTGGTAGTATATGGTTATTGCCCTTAATTGACGAATATATTGTTATTCCGACTACTAGTATACAAACGATTTTAGAAGCCCACGATCAAGTAGTTTCAAAGGAATACCAAAATATTGAATTCGTAGGTATGATTATTTGGAAAGTCGTTGATCCTGAAAAGGCGTATAGCGCAGTTTCATGGAACTTGCGGGATGAGAACTATGTTGAAAAGATTTTAAAAGGAGCTGCCGAGGCAGTTATGAGAACAATATGTGCAAATATGCCCCTTGAATTAATCATTAGAGAAAGAAGAGAGATGATTGATCATGTCATGAAAGATTTACACGAATTATCAGCAGATTGGGGAATATTAATAGAAACTTTCGAAATATTGGAAGTCATAATCGTAGAGGCTGAATTAAAAAAGAACATGGAAGCTGTCAAACAATCAGTTGAATACCAAAAAGCTAGAATTGCCAAAGCAGATGCAGAACGTGAATCAAAATTGCGAGAACTCGAAGTACAGAACGAAACAGGTACTCAAGAACAAATAGTGCAGAAAGAAATTGAACTCCGGAGGAAAGAGAAAGAAATCGCAATAGCTGAGAGAGAACGCGAGCGTAAAAAGATTGAAGCCGATGGTGAAAGGCAAAGAGTATCAATTGAAGCCGATGGTCAAGCTTATGCTATTAAGAAAAATTTAATTGCTCAAGCAGAAGGTGAGGCTGAAAGTATTAGACAACAAATGCTCGCTCAAGCTGAAGGATTCCAGAAACAAGTAGATGCCATGAGCAACGCCGATCAGAGGTTTTTGGCGGTTCAATTAACTAACATTTTACCTGAGATATTTAAGCATTTAAGCCCTGATAAAATGTTTATTATGGGAAATGGAGACGAGGCGTTTAGCTCTCTTTCAAAAGCGATTTTGCCATTTTTGCAACTGTTGCCTGAATACTCTGATAAGATAAAGAACTTCCTAGGAAACGGAGATTTGAAGTCAAAAGTTCAAGAATTATTAGTCCATTAAGAGTAAATTATTTTTTTTTCATTAAATTATTTTTTTTTTATTATTGTTAAAGCTTAATAAAACCTTAAAAAAAGAACTAAGAACAAGAATTAGATACAAAATTATTGAAGATAGTTATAAATAGGAGTAAAGTGAATGAATTTTGAATGTAAAATTTGAAGATATTGAACAATCCTTAGTAGAAGGTAATAAACAATATCAATGGAAAATTATACAAGAAGAAGAATCTAATCAAATTGACGGTAAAATCCCTATATATCCTGTTTTGATTCTCACTTGTATGGATCCAAGGATTGATGTATACCGAATATTTCAATTAAAACCCGGAGATGCGTTTGTTTTAAGAAACGCTGGAAATGTGTATACTGAGGATGTTTTAAGATCTGTATTAGTTGCCATACATAAATATAACATTCAATACATAGTAGTTCTAGGACATCTTGACTGCGGGATGAAAAAACTTCGTTTACATGATCTGACGAATAAACTAACCGATTCTGCAATCAAAAAGATTGGAAAATCTGGGACGAATTTTTATCTTGAGTTGCTGAAATTTTTCAAGGCTTTTACTGATGAAATTAAGAACATTGAGAATCAAGTCCATAAGTTTAGGAACGCACGAGAGATTCCCACTGATACAAAAATCATTGGAATGCTATACGATCCCAATACAGGTTGGGTGTTCAGAAATGAAGAATTAAAACTCTCCTCAAATTTTGAAGACTTTGCTAAGGGTTATCGAAATATCTTACAAACTAAGAAATATGAACTAATAGATTACATCGAGAGTCACCAAGACGAGATTATTGGAGAAGGTGTCCTACAAGATGTAGAAAGGCTTATTGATATTGATGAAAATAGAAAAAATATACACTCTACAGAAATTACAAAAAATCAAGATTCTAATATCAACGATAAATTAGAAGAAATTCCGAATGAAACACCAATTTTAAACTGTAATAAAAATGTCTCAACGGGAGTTTACAGTAATTTAATTTCGATTCCAAAAATTAAAATTCCCAAAATATTCGTACCAAAAATAAAAGTTCATGTTCCGGTTATATATAAGAAAAATGAAATAAAATGAGTGAATAGTGGAAAATTTAACTTAATTTTTATATTATTTCATTAACTTCTAACTTATCCTTTGAGAGTAGTAAAAAAATTTTTAATTTATAAATAATTTATAAAATTAAAAAATTATATTTTTATCCCTAAGAAACCTTGCCTCCGTGGCTTAGGTCGGTAAAGCGTTGCCTTGGTATCTGCATTTAATGAGCCAAACAGGCAAAGGGCGCGGGTTCAAATCCCGCCGGAGGCTCCATCATTTCTTTTTACTTCTTCTGATAAAACAAAAAAGATAATAATAATTTTAAATTAGAATAATAGTTAATAATATAATATATTTAATTTGCCGGTGTGGCTTAGCTGGTTATAAAACATTCGTATTAAATGTTTGTTTAATAAGCGCCAGACTCATAATCCTACTGAAAAATGGGTCAGACTGGATGTAATCTGGAGGTTCGTGGGCTCATATCCCACCACCGGCACTTTATCCTCTTAAAATAATTTTTTTTGACAAAGATGTAAGAATATTTAAATGATCTTATCCTACTAAACAACGCTCTAAACCACTTAAAAAATAACTAATAGAGGTGAAAGTAATGGTATTAGTTTTGACTACCACACGGTTTCCCGTCCATAAGGGAAGGGAAGTTAGTGAAAAATATATTGAAGTATCGAAAGAATTTCCTCCTGATAGATCTTTAGGGAAGGTAATTTTGCAATTAGCAGCTCGAATCACAGGAAATGAAATAGAAGCTATAGGATTATCAGAAGTCAAAGAAGGCAAGTATGAAGAATTCTTAAAGCGGGGGATGATGATGGAATTAAAGTATGCCGATATCGAAGGATTTACATCTAAAAACGAAATCTTCCTATCAGGGGTAGAAGCATTCCCAATGATAGGTCTTGAGATGCCAGAATAACCTAAGTTTATTCAATTAGAGTAGAACTAATTATAAACACTTTTTTTTATTTAAAACAAAACCTAAAATGTTTTTTATCTCAATATCTTAAAATTAATTGTTATGGAAAGATTTATTTCAAAAAAAATTTCTTCCGATGAATTATCGATATTAGATAATAACTCAGAATGGTTGGGAATTCCAAAAAGCCATTTGATGGAATGCGCAGGGTACACATTTGCTACAGAAATTATGGCTCAAGGATATTTGAAGGAAAATTCAAAAGTTGCTATTTTTTGCGGAACGGGAAATAATGGCGGCGATGGTTTTGTAGTAGCTCGACATTTATCTTCTTACGGAGTGAAAGTTTTAGTAATTTTGGTTGGAACACCTGATAAAATAAGAACAAAAGAAGCTCAGCTTAATTGGGGCATTATATTTAATAATCTTACCTATTCAATTAAGACTACTTTTATTAATGACTCGACTGACGCAAAAGTCATCATGAAGATTATTGAAAAAGATCAAAGTTTCTCTTTAATTGTAGATGCGTTGTTAGGTACTGGAATAAAAGGGAAAATAAGGGAGCCAATTTCATCCACAATAGATACGATAAACAGTATTGGAGAAAAGGAAAAAGAACGAATTAAAATTGCTTCCATAGATGTGCCTTCAGGAGTAAATCCAGATACTGGAAAAATTCCCGATAAGTCTGTCAATCCAGATTTAGTTATAACCTTCCACAGAATGAAAAAAGGCTTGAAAAAAACGGGAAAATATCATGTAATCGAAAAATCTATCGGTATCCCCCCTGAAGCGAGTATATTTGTCGGGAAGGGCGATTTACTACCAAACTTAAAATCAAGAATTATTGATACTCATAAAGGAGAATTCGGCAGAGTTTTAGTTATTGGTGGCTCAAAGAATTATTCCGGAGCTCCTGCGTACGCATCCTTAGCATGTATTCATTTTGGGTGTGATCTAGTTATTAGCTATGTTCCAGAAATTATAGGGGATGTTATTCGTAGCTATTCGCCAAATATGATCGTACGGACAAGCCCTGGAAAATGGCTGACAACAAAAGCTTCAGAAGAAATTCTATGGTTAATGGATTGGGCAAATGCTATTGTTATAGGTCCTGGTTTAGGAACAGAACCAGCAACAGAAGAACTTATAGTAAAATTGTTAGAAAATAGTAATAAAGCTGATAAATCTTTAGTTATTGATGCTGATGCCTTAAAACTAGTTAAGCCTCACCTCGACTTAATTAAAGGAAGAAATATTATACTTACGCCTCACGAGGGCGAACTCAAAATTATGACAGATACCGACTTATCTCCCTATGATAAAATAGAAAAAAGAGGATTAGAAGTTTTTAATATAGCAAAAAAACTGGACGTTACCTTACTAGCTAAGGGACCCTTCGATTATATAAGCAACGGGAATATGCTTAAGATAAACAAAACGGGATGCCCAGAAATGTCTATCGGAGGCACAGGCGACGTACTTGCTGGCTTATGCGCCAGTTTTTTAACAACTGGAAGCAATCCATATCAAGCTGCTTGTTCTGCCGCTTTCCTTAACGGATACTTAGGAGAATATTGCAAAAAAACAATCGGTCCTCGATTTACGACAATGGATATGATAAGTAGTATAAACGATGGAATTTTAAGCTTAATAGAAAAGAAATAACTCTAGTTTATCAAAAATTTGAACTTTTTCTCATTTCTTATTTGATGAAAAATTAATTATAAATATTTTATTAACCTCATCCAGTTATAATTTATCCCGCTTTAGAGCTATTTTTTTTTTAATAAAAGTTTATTAACATCTACTCTATTATAATAGTATAAATTTTCATTCATAGTATAAAGGTTAAGGTGTTCAAAAAATTCACACACAATTGTTCAAAATCAATCCCGATGGAACTACAACTGATATTATGTCAGAAGGTCCTATTAAAGACAAACTCAGTTCTGATGAGTGTTACGTAATAGTCTCTGACGAATACCGTAAAGTATATTTATGGAAAGGGGTTAATAGTAACGTAAGATCGAAATTTATTGGAGCTAAAAGGAGTCAAGACATACGCGGGCAAGTAGGGATGCACTTTGGCGTAGTACCCCTTGACGAAGGCGAAGAGGATCCAGACTTTATAAAACTCATCGGTGGAAAAACCGAAGGGGGGATCGCTAAAGAGATTCAGATGGAAGCTAGTTCGGCAAAAGTAACTGCACCAGCTGTACATCCTTTGAGAGAAAAGGATCCGTTTGGTGTGCCAAAACCTGCTGCAGGTATGAACATTGCGGGTTCTAACGATAGACTCTCTCAGAATACGGGTCCCTTGTATACTGGTAAGGAATCGTTTGATGCATTTACTCAAAAAGAAACTCATGTCAACTTTGATGAAATAATGCAAAAATTAGAAGAAATTAAAATTCCAGATGGATTCGAAAGAGAATTGATCATCATTGGAGACCACGCCTATTCTGTTGTTGAAAAAGTTCAAACTTTTATGGGCAAAAAACAAGTATCCAAAGAAATTTCCAGGGTTGGAGCGATCCCGGAAGGAGTCTTTTTCGCTGAAGAATATTGTCCTAGGATTTTGTCTGAAGATGGACGGATATTGGCTATAGAATTTCTTAAACGGATAAGTGGTCCAATGGACGCAAAGGTAGAGTTCAAATCTAAGAAAGAAATTTTAAAAGATCAGATCAAATCTCAGTTAGAATATAGATAATCTGAAATTTTTCACCTAATTCATTAACATCCTATTTTTATTATAGTACTTCGAAAGAATTATCTATTAAGAATTATCTTTTTGAGTAAGTCAGTTGTTTTAGATAAAACGATCGTTCTAAAATTTAGTATCTTAACATAGCTAAACTTTAAATCGATTTAACCTAATAATTTTATAATATAAATATTTAAGTTCAAAAATTATATTTTATATTAATAATTGAAGAATTATCACCTCAATTAAAAGCCAGAGATTATTCAAATGAGCGATTTAACTCAAGAACAAGCCGGTAGTCTTTCTAAATTTCTTGGAAATATTACAGAACACACCGAATTAGAAGCACTTGCATTAGTTACTAACGATGGTTTACGACTTGCTTTTTCATGTATACCGGATTACGATGTTGACCCCGATTTATTTTCAAGTTTAAGCGCTGTAGTAATGCAGAGTGGGCATGATGCGATCGCATCCTTAGGGTATAATAATTTGTTAGAAGTCGTTTTACGAGGAATCAATGCCTTCATTATCTTAAGTGGAGCGGGAAGGTTTTTTTTAATGGGTGCTAGCAGAAAAACTGAGGACTTGGGTAAAATTGTTACCGTTTTTCGCTACTACGCAGGTGAAATCGGAAGTAGATATCCTGTTCAATAGTTTCTGAGCAAATTCTTCATAAGTCATATCCAATAATACAATAAAAACATATTGATAATGATTATTTATGTCTGAACTCAAAATTTTTGTTGATGTAAACGAAAGCACAAGCAATAAAGTAGTTATTTGTCAAGAAAATGCTACGAAACTAGGAATAAAAAATGGCGGTTCTATAGAAGTTTTAAATTTAGATAATGACAAAACTACAACTGCTGTCGTTGAAATTTCAAATATGGTATTAGATTTTGCCGGTCAAGTTTCTAAGAATATAGTTGATTCGCTGGAATTTAAGGGTGTGGAGTTATTACTTCGACCAATGAGTAGTACTGGATTGCTTACTCCCCAAATAAAAGCACCGAAAGTCCCTAGCTTCAAACCCATAGCACCGTCGCCTCCAAAACCCTCGAAATCTAAATTAACGCCTTTGCCAGCAAGACCAACTCAAATGCAAGCCCCAAAACCCACACCTCAACCTCTTCCTACTCAGCAACCACAACCGCCTATAAGCGGACACGTTCCACTTCCTACCAAAACGCCCGAACCAACGCCTCCACCACAGAAAATACCGGTTCCAACTCCGCCTCCTACATCAATTCCTATATCCACACCTCCACCACAACCTACACCTGCGCCACCGCCTCAATTGAGTCCCACTCCAATACCACCTTCACCAACGCCATTACCACAAGCGCCGCCACCTCAAACAATCTTACCTACTCCGGGTCAAGTTCCTCGTCCCACTATGGGACAAGAAGTTGAAGTTTCAATTACTCCCGCCGATCCCTATCCTAATAGAATTGATGTCAATATGTTAAGTAGTCAAAAGAACGGATTAGTTTTAACTCCCGTGGTAAATGATTCTATTGAAGGTGGACGAGTTCAAGTAAGTAGCTTTGTAATTCAACAGTTAGGATTAGGACAAGGTATGCTAATTGGCTGGGAAGACCCTCTCACGCGAGCTGTAGGTTCGGCTAGAATTGATCAAGCAATGATTGGGCCTACTGAGATTCGAATGAGTAGGGATACGAAAGAAGATACTAATGTTTATAGTCAACAAATTGTTGTTTACTCTACTGAACCGCCTATCCAAAAAGCGTCTCAACTTATGTTAGAAGTACAATCACAACCAAATTTAATGGGTTATGCGCTTGTAAGCCCTCGAACACAGCATACGCTCTCGATTGTCCAGGATGACATACTTACGTTTGAAGACGAACTTACTGGAGCTATTGGAGCAGGTAAAGTTGAGATTTTAGAATCTGTTCCTGACAACACCATTATTATAGATAGCGAGATTTTAGAGGCTTCGGGGATAGGAAGTTTCGAAGTAAAAGTGTATAAAAACTTGCGACCAATCATTCCCTTGCAGAATATATCGTTAGGCATTTCACCAATCTCAGGTGAAAACATGTGGGAAATTATTAGCACTGCTCGACAAAATGTAGATTCTTTGAAAGGTTGGCTCGCAAACTACGTAATTTTTAAAGGGATAAAGCTTAGATGGAGCGCAGTAAATATCGCGTGTTCAATTTTAACGACTACTCCAGATTTAACAGGAGATATTCTAGCTACAGTTACAGAAAATACAACAATTAATCTGAGCCCAACGGGGTTAGTTCCATTTAACGCTATTTTAATAATAGATATTAGCCGTTCGATGATGGCCAGGGATGTCCTTGTCCAAAATATAGCACCTGCTATTGAGGGTATCAAGGCAGCAATGGAATCTAAAGAAATTCAAGAATTCTTAAAACATTTTAAAGCAGGTGTTAACATTCCAAGGAGAATATCTGCTGCTTTTGCAGCTGTTCTATTCTTAAGCGAAAAGGTTGGACGTGGATTTGGAGAAAAAGTCTCAGTAATTAGATTTGCGGACGAAGCTCAGATATTACCTTTTGGAAACAATTATTATATGGATTCTGCTAGCGGTAAGAAAGGAGTGTTAGAAGATGCAGCACGAATGATCGTCGATCGCATAGGAAATGCTTACGGACAGTCAACCAATATGGGATCAGCAATGATCAAAGCACACCAAGTATTGACTGAATTTGATAAGCTTAGCATTGGAAATCCTCAACCTACTATGATCATTCTCCTAACTGATGGAATACCAACAGATGGAGATGATTTTCTCAAAACGGTTAAAATATTCGCAGAAAATCCTAATGTTGTAATATATATTGTCGGTCTTGGAAATCCAGATGATGAAATGATGACAAGAGCGGCAATATTGTGTGGTGGAGAATATTTCAAACCAGACGACGCAGGAGAGTTATTAATTTGGTATTCTAAACGAGCTCGAGATCTAACTGTAAAAATGAAGGCTCATAAAGATTAAAAAACTAGTTTCTTTCTTGTTTTTCCTTATTTTTCTTAGTATTCTTCAATAATATATTATCAATAAAATTCTAATAGAGATTTTTGACTATATTACAAAAACGATTTTTATAAATAGTGAAGAAAAATGGTCAATAAATCTCAGAATGTGGTGTACTTAGATCATACTCAACCTCTTGAAGCTAGAATAAGTGATGTAATAGCTCGAATGACTTTAGATGAAAAAATTTCACAAGTCATTAACGATGCCGAGGGAATAGAACGATTACATATTCCAAAATATAATTGGTGGAGTGAAGCTCTTCATGGAGTAGGATTTTCCGGTATAGCAACTGTTTTTCCTCAGGCAATAGGATTGGCAGCAAGTTTTAATGTAAATTTAATGGCAGAAGTTGCTGATGCTATATCAACCGAAGGAAGAGCTAAACATCACGAAGCTGTGAGAAACAATAGTAGAAGAATATTTGAAGGATTAACATTTTGGTCTCCAAATGTGAATATTTTTCGAGATCCTCGGTGGGGAAGAGGTCAAGAAACATACGGAGAAGATCCTTTTTTAACTTCGAAAATGGGAATAACATTTATTAAAAACTTACAAGGTGATGATCCTCGGTATTTAAAGCTAGTTGCTACGCCAAAACATTACGTTGCCTATAGTGGTTTAGAATCTGAAAGGCACTTTTTTGACGCTATTGTTAGTAAAAAGGATTTATGGGAAACATACATGCCTGCATTTGAAGCTTGTATAGTTGAAGGGCAAGCAGAGGCCATTATGGGAGCATATAATCGAGTAAATGGTGAATCTTGTTGCGCTAGCAAGTTTCTGCTGAAAGAAGTATTGAGAGATAAATGGGGATTTGAAGGTCATGTTGTTTCGGACTGTGGAGCGGTATTTGACATATTCAATCACCATAAAATAGTTAAAACTCCTGAAGAGGCTGCGGCTTTAGCATTTAATAACGGATTAGATTTGATTTGCAAAGTGGGGATAACAAGGAAAACGCGAAGAGAACGGTGGAAATGGCTCCAAGATGCTGTTGAAAAAGAGTTGCTTAAGGAGACCACTCTCGACGAGTCGTTAAGAAATCTATTTCGAGCAAGATTTTTACTTGGTATGTTTGATCCCCCAGAACTGGTAAAATACACGGAAATACCCTACGAAAAAAATGACTGCAAAGAGCATCGCCAGCTGGCTTTAAAAGCTGCTAGAGAATCAATTGTTCTTCTTAAGAATCAAGACGGAATCCTACCGTTGAGAAAAGATGTAGAAACAATCGCAGTAATAGGACCAAATGCGGATATTCGGGATGTATTGTTAGGAAATTATAACGGGGAACCATCAGAATACACGACTATACTTGAAGGGATTAAGAAAAAAACCTCCCAAGAGACAGAAATCTTATTTGCGAAGGGTTGTCCTTTGAAAGAAAAATCAAAAGAAGGTTTTAAAGAAGCGATAAGCATTGCTCAGAAATCCAATATTGTCTTTTTAGTATTGGGTATCTCACCACGACTTGAAGGGGAAGAAGGTCAGGCATCACTGTCTGATCTCCGTGGAGATAGGTTAGATATAAATTTACCCGGAGTTCAAGAAGACCTTCTGAAGGAAGTATATGCCGTCGGTAAACCAATTATTCTAATACTCACAGGAGGAAGCGCTATATCTGCAAATTTTGCAAAAGAAAACATACCCGCAATATTATTTGTGTGGTATCCCGGAGAAGAAGGTGGAAATGCTGTAGCTGACGTAATTTTCGGCGACTACAATCCTGCTGGAAGATTGCCCGTTACATTCTATAAATCTATTAAACAATTACCAGAGTTTAGAAATTATAGCATGGAAGGGAGAACTTATCGATATTTTAAAGATACTCCACTATATTCCTTTGGATTTGGTCTCAGCTATACTAAATTTAGATATTCTAACCTTAGTTTTTCTAATGAAGAGATAAATGTTAGTGAGGCTTTAGAGGTGGAAGCTGAAATTGAAAACATAGGTGAATGTAAGGGAGAGGAGGTAATCCAACTTTATGTATCGCGAAAAGATACTCGTTTTAGAGTACCTATTAGAGAGTTGAAAGGTTTTATACGAGTTTTCTTGGAAAAAGGTCAAAAGAAAAGAATTTCATTTAAACTAATGCCTAAGGATTTTTCAGTAGTTAATTTAGAGGGAGAAAGATTTTTAGAGCCTGGAATTATTACTATATCAATCGGTGGATGCCAACCAGGATATAATTTAGAAAAAGACGGATTAGTGATGAAAGATGTTTCTATTATAGGGAAGGCAAAGCATTTTGAATAAGAACTTATATATATCTAAAAGAACTTCACTAAAAGATTCTAACATTACTAATTCTTTTTCCATTATTTTTTTACCTCTTTTTCCTTTTTTATATACATAATCTTATTTATATATATTATCTTATTTATAATATTTACTCCAGTACTGTTTGCTCTTTTATCAATCTTTTTAATTTCCTTTTGGAATTCTTCCCATTCTTTTTCATCAAATTCCTTAATTATTCTTTACCTCCTTTTTTATTTTATTAGGTTTTATATCAATTTTTTATTTTCTGTTCTCATTTAGCTATAAAATATTCCCACTCACTATTATATATACATGAATCACATGGCATATCGTGAACTGTACTCATCATCTAAAATTATCTGTTCACAGAAAATATTTTACTATTCAACTATTGTTCCACGGATCCAACATTCTGTTATTAATGTATTTACAACTTTGATATGACTCAAATCGTCTGTATAAAACGTAAGAAAATTATTATGATCTTCTCCAGGAATAGCTAAAAATAATTCTTCATTGTCCCTGATTATACCATATCTATCCTTTCTTTCATAACTTCTTATTTTTATGTTATCGAGTGAATCCAATTCATCAAAAAATTCAAAAGAATTTACTATACAAGCTATTCTAATAGACGTAGATGCTTTAATTTCATAAAAAGGAATGTTTTCTATATCCTTTAATTCTGGGACAACAATTAAAACATTTGAAGTTGATTGTTTTAAGATTTCGTTTATTTTGTTTAATATTTCTGTTTTTGAATTCAAACTTAATCACGTATTCATTGCTGAAATAAGAACCTCTTATAAATAAATATATAATTTTACAAATATATATAATTTATTTATTAAAACCTAACATTCTGAGAAGGAAATCCCCTTTTTTCTTATAACTCTTATAAAAGTTATAGAATTATATATTTAAATTGTAAAATTCAATTTAATATTATTGATAGTGAAGGATACTAATGATACTTCAATTTCAATTAAGAATGTCACCCGAACTAAGCTTAAATTATTATGTATAAAAGAGAATTAAAATAGTTATGGAATTTAAAAGTATAGGTACAGCAATTTTGAACTTTTAGGAATAAATTTTTATTAAGATGATGGTATTATTAGTTAAGAAAAAGTAGTTAAATTATACCTAAGGAACAATTATAATTAAAAGGTAATAATTTAATAATAATTATAATCAAAAATATACAAAATGTGTTCAGTATAATGAAAGAAGTTAAAATTCTTACAATTGACGAACGAGGGAGAATCGTAATTCCACAAATTGTTAGAAAATCTTTAGGAATTACAACAAATTCACAACTTATGATGATTAGTGACTCAGAAGCCAAAGAAATTAAGATTACTCCAGTAGGATTGCGGAGTGAAAGTGATCTCATTAAACTGAGAATTTCAATGGGAGATACTCCTGGAGCATTGGCTAAATTAGCAACAGCTTTTGGAGATTTAAAGCTTAGTATGATGTATAGTGAGGCAGTCATTGTCGAAAAAGATAAAACTGCGGTATGGACGGTAATCTCGGAGAGTCCAAGTTTTCCCATAGAAGAACTAGAAAAAATATTAAAAGAAAAAGGAGAAGCTCTCAAAGTTGAGAGACTTCCTTTAGAATAAGTGATTGTTAACTAAAAAGGAAGTGGTGAACAAATCAGATGGCAAAGAAAAAAAAGAAAGATAAGGATAAAAGTAGTGTAGAATCTCCTCTTTCGAATATTGATAACGTATTAACATCGTCAAAGAAAACAGAATCTACTTTACATGGGTTACTCAAAGTAGTTACCGAAGAAAAAAGTTTTATCTCTCCAAGCGAGAAAGAAGAAAAAATTGCCCCCCAACTTTCATATGATAGCAAAAAGCAAATCGCTGAAGATTACGCAATGGAACAAGTTCCTATTTCAGAAAGGGTGCCCATTAAGAAAAGAACCCCCATTTCAGATATTTCTGAAGATGTAAAAAATTCAGAAAATGCTACTGCTCAAACATCAAGTACTACTAAAACACCTTCATTCTCAAAAAAAGAGAACGTATACGAAAAGTTAACTGTTTTTTTTGAAGGTGTATTTGATGGTTACGTAGATAGATATAACCAGTGGGAAAATTCTATATCCTCCATTCTCTCAATACTAAGAAAAATGAGGAAAATTACCAAAAAAAATACAGAGGAACTAGTCTCCTCAGTAAGCGGTCTTTATGAAAAAATCCATTATAATCTGGATCAATTCAAATTAAAAAGAGATGAAGTTGAAAAGATTACAGATGTAGATGTTGAATCTATGTCAAGTGAGTTTAAAAAAGTTTTAGGATTATTAGAATTACAAGTGAAAGAATATCAGTTTAAAAAGTTATCAGATGAGTACGTTCGTCAGCAGCAATCATTCTGATATTATTTATTGTGTATTAAAACCCTCGCACTAACAAATTTAATAAGCAGAATTATGGCAGATAGTGAAAGTAATTATTTAATTCCATTAATTCTTGATATTGGCAGTGACAATTTCAGGTTAGGATGGGCAGGAGGAGATTTTCCGGATATTATTGCTCCTAGTGTTTACGTTGATGTTTCTGATTATCTCTTTACTTCAGATATAAGCGGATCAGATACTATTAGTGGATTAGAGGAAATATTTCTTGATATGGATACTCAAACACATTTAGTTGGTTTTGATGCCCTTAAATATAAAAATATCTTAAAAATTCGAGGGTTTGGTAAAAAGAAAAACTATAACATTCTTTCCAAATTTTTTTTCCATTATTACAACCAATTAAATATTCCAGTTGAATTACATTTCAAACAGCCTTTAATAATCATAACTCCTTTCTATAAATCAGAATTAGAAAAAACCAAACTCCAAGAAGTATTTTTTAATACTTTAAACTTCCCTTATATTTTGTTTTTACCCGAGAGTCAAGCTATTCTGTCGACACTACAAAAGTCCAGTGGAATCCTCGTGAATATCGGAGAATCTTATACATCAATCTCTTCAATTTTTCATGGGTTTACTAACATTATGGCGAGAGATATGTTTCCTATAACAGGAAAAAAAATTACTCGCTATCTCTTAAATCTAATTTTAAGCAAGATCAGCTCCTCAAAAAATACTTACCTCGATAAAACGATTGTTAAAGAGATTAAAGAGAAGTTATCACTATGTATCCTCGATCCTAATGTAGAAAAGAAAAGGGTTAAAGAAGGGTTAACCAAATATGATCGAATCGTTGATTTACCAGACGGTAGCAAATTAAAATTGAACTCTGAGCGGTTCCTCTTGTCAGAACCTCTGTTTGATCCTAATATCATTCATGTTGATTACATAGGTTTAGCTGAAGCTATTTCAAAAGTCGTAATGTCGTGGGATAGAGAAAATTGGGAGGAACTCCTTTCAAATGTTATCCTATCAGGGGGCAGTAGCTTGATTACAGGGCTAAGCCAAAGAATCGAAGTTGAATTACAGAGATTCTTTTCAGAAAAGTTAAAACCAAAAATAAAAGTAGTAGCACCATCTGGAAGAGAAAATATGGGTTGGATTGGAGCTTCAGTTCTATTTTCAAAAGATCAATTAAAAAAAGGATGGATTGTGAATCCCTCTCAACAGGAATTAGAGCAACAACAGACTGATTAGACATTTTCAAAAAGTTTTAAAATTATATGAATTAGTGGAAATGATGGTTATTAATTTAAATACGCGATCAGAATTCTTAAAGGAATTCCAACAGAAAATTATTCAAGGAAGAAAACTATTACACTCTTCAAATCATCTTTGGGCCGACAGATTATTAACCGATTTATATTTTGATATCGAAAAAACTGAGTGGCTTGATATCCAAAAAAAGCACCAATTAATAATGATTATATCAAATTCATGGTGGATGTATATCAATTCTTTGATTCGTAGGACTGATGAAGGAATAGATATAGATTTTATTAGATATATTGATGCATACAAACGCTTCTTTTCGTTTTTGTCTAAATTAGATGATTTTTACTTGCTCAACAACTTTGCAACTAACTTACTTAAATCTTTTACTAAGATGGATTCGTTATCTCAAAAGGGTATAACGAAATTTATAAATTCATTTTGTGTAAAAGTTGCTGAAAGGGAAGACTACATCAAGCTAATCGAATTACAGCTAGTTTTAATGTATTTAAGGAAATCTGTTCTACCCCAGGAATTCTTTCATCTAAGTATGGAAGTTTTAGGTAGAACAATTTTTAAACTCGAACCTGGGAAACGGGCTTTATTTCTCTACGTTTTTATTGAAAATGTAAATGTCAACTTTCAGCTTATTGACAATTCTGAAGAATTTGTAAAGTCAATGATTAAAATCTTAGTAAATAGAATTCCCGGTTATTTAAAGAGCGAATTTAGCAATTTAGGCAAAATTTCAATTAATGAACGTAATTTTGACACAATTTTAGAGGATTTAGAGGAATTAATATATTACTTAAACAACATTGGAGAACACGCTTGGATAATAACCGTTATAAAAAATCTATTTTCTAAAATTCACGCGTACCGTTCATTTGGAGACGCTGTTACATATATCAGAAAATTTATAGATTTTGCAATTACAAGAAATAGATTCGAAATCGCTTTCGAAATCTACGATTTTCTCGAGGATCTTTTTTTGTATCAGACTGATCTCGGATATGATAACATTCTAATTGAACTTTGGGTCGAGGCATGCAAAAAATTCGTAGAAATGAAGGAGAAGAAATATCTTTTACAATCTATTGAAAAATTAAACACACACCTGAAAATTCCTCAAACTAATGCCCAATTGTATCACTTCTTTTATACGTGTAATTTCTTATGGAAATTTAAGTCATTATTTTTTTCATTAGAGAAAAAAGATTTTTGGCGAATGATGTTTTATCGTGTGTTGTATGAGCAAAATGATATTAATCTCGCTCAAAAAATAATACCCTCATTAGAAAAAAACTTAATAAATGCAATTGGCAATCCCCTTCTTTTATATAACGAGACAAAGTCACTTAGAAGAGAAATATATTCTTTTGAAGAGGAAAACTTACTTTTTGCAGGATTTGAAGAAGGGTTTGTAATAAAACAGATGGTTTTTAGGATTAACCAGGATGGTTTAATTTCTATTCGAATGATTTCAGTTGATGATAAAATAGTTGAAGGGACAATATTCAACGAATATTGGAACGATGCACATATAATAGATATTTATAATGATATATTCTCAGATAACCAAGAAAAAAAATATGATTTTAGTGTAAATGAATTCGGTAGATTGTTATATGTATTCTTACCAATTAAAATTCGCTCTTTTTTAGAGCAGTTTGAGATTAAGTCTTTAAATATCACACCTGAAATTTATTTTATTTTAGATGAAATGACGATTCCTTTCGAACTAGTTTATGACAATAATTTTTTCTTATTAAAATATTCCATTGGGTATATCATTGGAGAACCTCCTCTTGGAGGGGAAACTTTTGGGTACGATACGATTGAAAAAGAAGTAAATCTAACGAAAGAGGCTAAAATCAATGTTCTGATTATTGATTCTATAAATTCTTCAGGACCGATAAGGTGGAACGCAGAAACTAAATCTAAGGAGTTAATATTTCCTTTTGAAGCTGGAATTAATGAATTTAATTTTATAACTGAATTTTTCAACGGTCGCGAAGAAATAAATCAAATTGACATTCTAATGGGGCCAAATTCTTCTAAAGATAATATTCTAGCTCATATAGAAACTGGATCGAATCATATCATACATTTTGTTGGAAATATTTTTTATTCAAAGTGGAATCCACGAGACAGCTTTTTCCTCACCAACGATAACGAAATAGTAACATTTAATGCTATTAACAAAGCAATACAGGCGAACCCTAGCGTAGAAAAACCGTTTTTGTTTTTTAATTCTCAAATTTATGATACTGAAGGTAAAAAGTTAAAGAATGTTTTACGGACATTTGGGGAAATCGTGGAATATTTCGATTATGAGAGAATTACAGGGATAATGTCCCGAAATTATCCGATTTTTAATGACGAGACAAAGGAAATAATGGCAAACTTTTATATAAACCTATTTAATGATTTCAGTCAGGGAGTTTCCCTTTTGAAAGCACGGCAAGCATGTATGTCAAATAAAATGACTAAACTTGTAGAAAAGAAATTTGACGAGTTGTCCGCAGAGGAAGGCGTAAAAAACATTGATCTAGAAGGATCTACAGCAATTTCCAGTTTTATTATTTATGGAAAGCCTTGGAGAAAATTAAGTTAGAAAAATCAAACGAAATACCTTCGTTTTGCTTAAACTTAATTAAAAGTATTCATATTAGAAAATTAATTTTAGAAACATAAATTGGTCTCATATGTCAGATAGGATTATTGAACTCCGCGTAGAAAATAACAGACTCAAGAGAGAAGTACAAAATTTAGAGAATAAGGTATTAGCATTAGTAGGAATGATTAGCCTAGAATCTTCGGGAGGTCTTGAACGCAAGAATGTTCTAAATGAACATTTAATTAATCTAATTACTTCAACATCCACTCAACTTAATATTGTTTCGCCTAAAATCGATAAGTTTTACAGCATAGAACTTAAAAAGCTAAGTAAGAAAGGAATTCCAATACTAATCATTACAAACGATAGAGGAAATATTCCTAAAATATACCAAGAAATCTATGACGATTTAAAACAAACTGCAGGAATAAGCATAATTAACAACCCAAATGTTAGATATCTATTAGTTTTCAATACTGAAGAAGCGATTTATTCGGGGAGCTCATTAGATAAAGGAGAATTAGAAAAAACTGTTCTTATTATTACGCGTATCAAAGAAAGCGCTAAACTCAGAAAAATTGCTGAAATATTTAGTTTAATGCTCCCATCCTTTATGAGGAGTAAATAATTAATCTAAATAAAGGAAATCAAAAGATAAGTAGGGACCTATGGCTTCAAATCTTTTTTTAAAATATCTAAATTAATTTCGGAGTGACTCTAAATGCCTGTTGAACCAAAATTAGCAGCGACCGTAATTTTGTTACGGAACCGAACACCAGACTTAGGATCTGACGATGATTGTGAATTCGAAGTATTCATGGCTAAAAGACATGAAAATGCAAGATTTATGAGTGAATACCACGTGTTTCCAGGTGGAAGCATCGATGAACAGGACTCAACCAAAGAATCAAGAGCAAGATTAGTAGGAATTAATGAAAATATTACCAATAATTTAAAAGAAATATGTGACGATCCTTCTAATCTTTGGATTGTTGCTACCCGAGAGCTTTTCGAAGAGGTTGGGATTCTAATTGCTACTAATAAATTAGGAAATTCCTTTGGAAAAATTGAAAATAAACCCAAGAAACTAAAAAAGTACCAAAAAAAGCTCCAAAAAAACCGAATAACTATGACAGATGTCTTGACTAAAGAAAACCTTTATTATTCTGCGAGTAATTTAAAATACTTCGGGAGATTTATCACCCCTGAGTTATCCCCCATTCGGTTTGATACTCAATTCTTTCTTTCTAAATTTCCTCATAATCAAAATATTAATTTATTTTACGAAGAATTAACAGAGGGTTTATGGGGTTCTCCAAGACAGTTAATAAAAAATTTTAAAAAAAAGCAAATCAAATTAATATTTCCTCAATATTCCACACTAAAACGGCTTAAAAAGTTTAAAACCGTCCAAGAGCTATTTGAGAATTCGAAATTTGTTTCTAGCCATAATCGATTGAATGATTTCTAATACAAATTTCGGATTTTTTAAATATTTTACATGTTAAGCAAATAACTTTTTTATAAGAAAGACTAATGAGATTTAACATGAACAAAAAAATAAGTTCAAAAGAATTTGCGGAATTCTTTAGATTGGGAACAAATTTTTATAAAGAAACCTCTAAATTCTTAAAAAAACAAGCAGAACTGAATAAAACTAGTTTTCAAAAGAAATTTCGTCTATGGGAATCGGCGTTCAAAGAAATCTATGGTAAAGAAATCGAACAATCTCTTTTTCTCAAACACTCTTATTACGTTTCGATATTAAAATTATTAGTAATATTAAACTCTGATACCTCTGTAAATAAAACAATCTACGACCACTTTAATTTAAATGAACTTAAATTTTTCTTCTGTCCTAAATTGGATGAAGCACTTATTTCTGAGATAAGAAAATTTTTAGGGGGCACAAGGCTAGCTAGGCAAGACAATTTTCAAGAGCTATATCAACAAGTGTTTCATGTAGCGACTCGACATAAAATCGGTGAATTTTATACACCGTCAAACCTTGTTGAAAAAATGATAAATGAATCATATAAAATTGGTTTAAAAACATTAGATCCTTCTTGTGGTTCTGGTAGTTTCTTAATAAAACTCATAATTCGAATTTTTAATTCTAAAAATAATGAATCAGTAAAAAAGGAAGCAATTGATAACATTTATGGGTTTGATATCAATCCTTTAGCAACGCTCACAGCAAAGGTGAATTTTTTATTATTATTTTTGGATTATTTCAATGGAGAAATTAGTAAAATGCCGAGAATTAATATCTTTTTAATCGATTCTCTCTTTCCTGAACAATCCAAACCAAAAATACAAAACGCTATATCGAAACTTAACAAATCTTTTGATTTAATTATTGGTAATCCCCCTTGGTTAACATATAAAGACATAAATAGTAAATCGTATCAATTAAAAATCCGTTCATTATCAGAGACACTAGGGATTAAACCTTCAAGCCAATATATTACTCATATTGAATTAGCATCTATTTTTTTCTTCGCAACACCTCTAAAATTTCTAAAAATTAAGGGAATTATATTTTTTGTTATGCCTAAGAGCGTGTTGAATGGAGATCATTGCTTTAAGTTCCGTAGATTCTCAATATTTAACACGATCGAAATCTGGGATTTCCCAAATAATTATTTCTTTAATGTTGACCATATCTGTCTGAAAGCTGAATATGTAGGCACAAGATCGGAAATAAAGGTTACAGAAATATATCCGATTAAAGCAATGATATTTGACAGTAACCTGCAACTTTTAGATGAAACAAAATATTCTAGTTTTGAATACGGCGAAAAAGGAGCTAAAATAATTATGCCCGAAAAAGAGTTGAAATTCTTGGATATGCTTTCAATAAGCCCCTATAAAGCTAAATTCTTTCAAGGAGCAACTCTAGTACCAAAATCGTTGGTTTTCTTTAAAATTGATAAAAAAAACGATAATTTCTTAGAAATATCTTCCGATCCCGGAGTAATTATGCGGGCTAAGAAGGTTTGGTTGTATAAATTTCAAAAGAAATTGATTGAAAATAAATTTGGATTTAAGTCTTTTTTAAACAAAGATTTGATTCCTTTCTACATCAAAGAACTTAAAAATGTTTTCTTACCCGTGAGTAGGTCTCTACAATGGGATGAAAAACTCCTAATTGATAATCCTAAAGCTTCCAACTTTTACACTGAAATTAATAACTTCTACAAAAAAAATAAAAAAGGAACGAGCGATATTAATTCACTCTTTTTAAACTTGAATTACTGGAACAAATTGACTAAACAAGCAAATAATAAACAATATATTGTCGTTTACAACGCAAGTGGTTCACATTTAAAATCAGCTGTTATTGATAACGAAAAACAAGGCATTGTTATTTGTTCTGAAAATTATTATTTTTCTACCGATTCATTAAACGAAGCACATTATTTATCTGCAATTTTCAATTCTCCAGTATTATCAAAAAACATTAAGTTGATAAAATCAAGCAGACATATTCATAAAAGACCATTTTCTTTCCCAATTCCTTTATATGATAGCGATAACGATATACATAGAAAATTAGCTAAAAAATCTCAAAAATACCACTCCATCGTACAAGATTTAGTATTTAATAATAAAAATATAACAGCTGAAAAAGTAAGAATCTTTATCAACCCAAAATTAATTAAACTGGATATTTTAACTAAAAAAGCCGTATTTCAGATTTAAATTTCTCTTAAAACGAACCGATGAACTGTTTATATCAAAGAAATGAATTTTAGAAAAGTTTATTTTGCTTAAAATATTTCTTTACTTGATTAAGAGTGAAAAAGTAAGAACTTTTTAGTGAATAAATAAATTGAATTTTACAGAATTAGGAATTAACGAACATAACGTTAATGCTTTAAAAAAAATTAATATTTTAAAAGCCACACCCGTCCAACAAAAGTCTATTCCTTTAATTTTAAAAGGCCAGAATATCATGGCTCAAGCGAGGACTGGTAGTGGAAAGACTTTAGCTTTTGTACTTCCAATTATCGAAAATTTGAAATATCAGCCCAACGAGGCTTTAATATTAGTCCCAACGCGAGAGTTAGCGACTCAAATTTACGAAGTTATTAGAGACTTAGGGAACCCAAGGGTAAAGGCAGCTCCAATATATGGAGGTGTTTCTATCAATAACCAAATAACGAAATTGGAGAATGGAATTAATATAGTCATTGGAACTCCAGGGAGAATAATCGATTTATACAAAAGAAGAAAGCTAAGGTTAAACGACATGAAATTTGTTGTTGTCGACGAAGCTGATAGGATGTTTGATATGGGTTTTACTCCCGATGTAAAATATATCTTAGATCAAGTCCATACGAATTTCCAATTTATGTTATTCTCTGCTACTTTTGACAGCGGAATCAGAGAATTAGTAAAGAAATATTCGAAAAATAAATTTGAATTTCTCAATTTGAGTAGAGACCACTTAACTGTTGGGAATACAAGACAATTCTATTACATGATAGATAATTACAGTGATAAATTCAAAACATTCATCAAAGTAATACGAAGAGAAAAACCTAAGCATCTTTTAGTCTTCGTAAACACCAAAAGAACAGCTGCTTGGTTAACTAATAGATTAAAATCACGTGATAATTTTAACTATAGAGTAGAGCTCATTTCGGGGGATTTGTCGCAATTTCAAAGAGAAAAGATTTTAAAAGGATTCAAAAGCCACAAAATCAATCTACTGATCGCAACAGATGTGGCTGCACGGGGCTTAGACATTAACAATATATCCCACGTATTTAATTACGATATTCCTAAATATCCCGAAAATTATGTCCATCGAATAGGAAGGACATCCCGCATGAATAAACTCGGAGTTGCTATAACGCTAGTTGTTAAGGATGAATACGAATATCTCTGCCACATCGAGGGATTAATTGACAAGGAAATTAAGTTGAGGGTTTTGGATTCACAAGGAAGAGGAGAAGAGGGTCGTTATCATAATCCTTTCTATTAAAGCTAACTGAGAAGAAAAATTTTTTTGATTTACAAAGTTTAATAAATAATTATTATTATTAGTTTATAAAATTAAACTTGAATAAATGAGGTCATAATCATTGCCAAGTAGACGAGGAGACGGAACTCTTGTTTTTAAAATTTGTTTTTACGGCCCTTCTCTCGGTGGAAAAACCACGGCATTAGAATGGGTTTACAACCGAGAAGGTCTTGCAAGTGGGGATATGCAACAAATTCAGGACCCTACTGGACGAACCTTATTTTTTGATCGTGTAGTAGCAAGAGTTTCTAATGTAGTTTTTCAGGTTTACACCGTAGCAGGACAACGCAGACATAAATTTCAGCGTCAAACAGTTTTAAAGGGTACCGATGCTGTGATATTTACATGGGACAGCCTAATAGATCAGTGGGGCGAAAACATTTGGTCTCTTAAAGAATTACTCAAGTTTTATGGAAGTAAATTAATTCCACCCGCACTTTTTGATCCACCTGAAGTACCAATAGTTGTTTTAGCAAACAAAAGAGATTTAGAAGATATCGTAGAGATTTCTAAGTTAAGACAAGTACTAGATACAGCAAAACTGAACCATTGCTTAATCTACGAAACTATAGCTATTACAGGGGTTAACGTAAAAAGAGCTTTTGTTTATGCCGCTCGACAAGCTGTGCTTAATCACTATAAGAAACTTTCTGGTAAATCGATGGAATCTTTCTAATCATTCCATTTTGTAGATCTTTTAAATTTTGATATACACGATTTCAGGTACAATTTTATCTTTAGAAATTTTGAGATACCCATAAGAGGATATTACGGTAAATTTATTATCTATGGGTGTAGTTGTTCCAGGATTAAAGAATAGAATTCCATGATTTGTTTCATTAACTGGTCTGTGTGTGTGTCCAAAAATTACAAGGTTATATGAAGAATTAAGTAAATCCAGTTTTTTAATTAATCTTTTTACGATTATATTCGGGCCACCCATGCCGTGAAGCATCAAAACCTTATGATCATAGATTTTAAATTCTAACTTCTCGGGTAACATTTGCTTTAATTCAGAGTCAAAATCCATATTACCGCAAACTGCTACAACTTTATCTTTTCCAAAAGTATCGATCAGGTTCTTATAGACGCTATAAGTGGTGAAATCTCCCGTATGAAACACATAATCAACATTCCTGTCTTTAAAATCATCAATCACAACATCTGGTACTTTGTTTGTTCTTTGGGGGACATGCGTATCAGATAATAATCCGATTAAAATTTCTTCTTTATCTGTTTGAATCATTTACAAAACCTTGACTACTTAGATTAAGTTAATTTTTCTTTATGTAAAATTATTCTTCTTGACTTTCTTGCCTTCTTAGCCTAAATTTGACTACTTTAAGGGCAAAATTTACTGCTTCCTCGACATTTTTCCATCGTTCTTCGTCTAGTTGGCCTTTCATCCAATAATATAATTCTTGTTCAATCGGAACGGTTAGATATATAGATTGTGATAATTGTGCTTCTTGGGAATGCGCTTTGTTCATCAGCCACGAAATGATGCTAGAAATCAATTTGAAGTTATCAGCAGCGTGTATACCGTATAAAGCGTGAAATCCTGAAAATAGAGACAGATTTCCAATGGCTACGATTTTTCCCAAACCATAATGCCCTATTGCCAAAATAGGAGCATTTTCTACAGGTTCGTCAATCCATTCCTCTCCATCAAAAAACTTATGCCAAGCAGATTCTTCAGAAGAGAATCCAATTGCAGAAACATTTATGTCTTCAGTTTCGACAGACTCATCGATCTCAATGGTACAACCATTAGAGTGAATAATTTGGGTGATATCTCGCGTAATAAAATGTTTTCTAAAATCCTTGATTATTGGTCGAGATATGTCCTTTGAGAAAGATTCGTCGTCAAAAAGTTGATCAGGGTTGAATCTGATACCAAAAATTCTAGTGAGATCATTCAAATTATTTTTATTCTTTAAATCTCCTCCTTTATCGTTTATGATCAGAAGAGATCCACCATCTTTTACATAATTTGTTAAGTGATCAATTTCTTCAGGGCTCATGTGAGAATCCCTACCTGGAACCCCAATTATAAACACATTGTAATCTTCTAATTTTTCGTAGGTAATTCCTGCTTCAATTTTTCCCAACTTTAAATCGGAATTGAAGAGATATTCTATAAAATCATTAAAGCCAGGATCTTCAATCGTTAATTTATTCTGGTGAGAGTAATCGAAGCCAATATTATATTCTGTATTCATTTTTCAAACTCCTTGATATGAATATCAATTAATATATGATATTATTTTATTAGATTAAAAATTAATTCAATTATGCGAAAAAAAAATTATAAACAAGTGGAAAATAAACCCGCAGTTTTAAGTGATGGTACTCCAGTCAAAGATGTTTATGTTAGATGGTTAATTGACGATGAGCACGACGGGGCTAAAAATTTTGCTATGAGACGATTTGAAATTAAGCCTAAAACTGAAGTACCTCTTCATAATCACCCTCAAGACCATGAAATTTATATATTAAGTGGTAAGGGTAAGTTTTGCAACGATTCTGGAACAGAAGAAATCGTTGAAAATGGAGATGTAATTTATATTCCTCCAAATGAGAAGCATGGAATAACAAATCTTGGTAAAGAAGATTTTATATTTTTATGTACGGTTCCATATCTTAGTAAATAGAGCTCCATAAGAATTATAATTCTTTATTTTTCTTCTTTTTCTTCTACTTCTACATCTATGTCTATTTCTGCTTCTACTTCTTCTGCTTCTACTTCTTCTGCTTCTACTTCTACTTCTTCTGCTTCTACTTCTTCTGCTTCTACTTCTTCTGCTTCTGCTTCTGCTTCTACTTCTTCTGCTTCTGTGTCTACTTCTTCTGCTTCTACTTCTTCTTCTCCTGCTTCTACTTCTTCTACATCGTCGATTTTTGTTGCACACTTACCAATTGCGACAACAGAATCATTAGCATAA
>Ga0209979_1000335_pt1 | contig 66363 bp, 81 predicted proteins | sample AnhtaG_FD_183114 | JGI IMG/M metagenome (GOLD analysis project Ga0209979, IMG submission 183114) | Deep subsurface microbial communities from Anholt, Denmark to uncover new lineages of life (NeLLi) - Anholt_01485 metaG (SPAdes) (version 2) | ecosystem: Environmental > Aquatic > Marine > Oceanic...
CACCTGCTCATAAAGGAAGCGTCCATAGAAGGAATCGCTGGAATCTCTCTTGAACCTCTCTTTGCCCATCGTCCTCTCCTCTCCCTACGGGATCCTGTAAGGACGGTAAGGTTGCTTAGCCTCAGTCAATCGCCCAAAGGTTAGAAAGGCAAATTGGAGGACCTTTCTCAACAGTCTCAAAAGGTACTACAACAATCCGTGGTGTGAATCAGAGCCTTTCGTCATGGTAAAGGAGTGAGCAAAGCAAAATTGCAGAGGAAGGAGGAAGGGTGTATAATAAATAAGTAGGGGGGAAGATGCTAGACAAGTTAGCCGATCTGGAGAAGCGATACGAGGAATTGACCGGCTATCTGGCCGACCCTCAGGTTGTTTCCGATCTCGAGAAAGTCCGGAGGTATGGCCGGGAACGGGCTCAACTGGAAGAGATAGTTAGCAAATATCGTAGATACAAAGCCGTGGAATCGGAATTGATCTCTACCCAGGCTATGTTGGAAGAGGATCTGGAGCCAGAGATGGCAGAGATGGTGCAACAGGAGATCCAAGCCTTGGAGGAAGAACGAGAGGCACTCCTCGGGGAGATGAGACTCCTGCTCTTACCCAAGGACCCTTATGATGCGAAAGATGTGATCGTGGAGATCCGGGCTGGAACCGGCGGCGAGGAGGCGGGTCTCTTCGCGGCGGATCTGTACCGCATGTACACCCGCTATGCGGAGAATCACGGCTGGGCTACAGAGATCCTCAGTTCCAACGAGACAGGAGTGGGTGGCTTGAAAGAGGTGATCTTGGGGGTGAAGGGCGGGGGTGCCTACTCGCGCCTCAAATATGAGAGCGGCGTACACCGAGTGCAACGGGTCCCCATCACCGAGTCCAGCGGGCGGATCCACACCTCCACAGCCACCGTGGCCGTCCTACCGGAGATGGAGGAGGTGGAGGTGGATATCGAGCCCGAGGATCTACGCATCGACGTCTTCCGCTCCTCAGGCCATGGCGGGCAAAGCGTCAACACCACCGATTCGGCGGTGCGGATAACGCACCTCCCAACGGAGATAGTAGTCTCTTGCCAGGATGAGCGTTCTCAGTTGCAGAACCGCCAGCGAGCCCTAGCCATTCTGAGAGCCCGTCTTCATGCTTTGAAAGAAAAAGAACGGCTAGAAGAAAGAGGAGCGGCGCGGCGCTCCCAGGTGGGAACGGGCGAGCGGAGCGAGAAGATCCGGACCTACAATTTTCCCCAGAACCGGGTAACTGACCACCGTATCAATCATACCAGTCACCGGCTGGAAGAGATATTGGATGGAGATCTGGACGAGGTCATCGACGAGTTAGCCATCGCCGATCAGGCGGCCAAATTACAATCCCTCGGGGTCGAATGATGGGTGAGGCCGCATCAGGAAAGGTTACCGTTCGCGAGGCTTTGCGCCTCGCGAACTTCGTCCTAAGGGAGGCGCAAATCGAGACCCCCCGCCTCGATGCCGAGGTGCTTTTGGCCCACCAGCTGGGCATGACCAGGAGCCAGCTTTTGGCTCGCCTCGATTTCGCCTTGGATCCGGAGATGGAGGACGGCTATCATGCCTTGGTGGAGCGGCGGAGCCTCCATGAACCGGTGGCCTATATCATAGGGTATAAGGAGTTCTATGGACTCAAGATTGAGGTGGACCGCCGAGTACCAATCCCTCGGCCGGAGACGGAGATATTAGTGGAGGTGGCTCTGGCCTCGGCCAGGCAAGGGAAATCCCCGCTCGTTGAGGTAGGCACGGGGAGCGGAGCGGTGGCTGTCGCCCTGGCGGTGAACCTGCCACAGGTGGAGATCTACGCTACCGATTTATCGCCCGCAGCCCTAGAGGTGGCAGAGGAGAACTGTCGTCGTCATAACGTCTTGGACCGCATTTTCCTCCTGGAAGGGGATCTTTTGGAGTCCTTGCCTGAACCGGTGGCTTTGGCGGTGGCCAACCTCCCCTACCTCTCCCGCCAGGAACTAGAGGGGGCGCCACCGGAGGTAGCGAAATATGAGCCTCGCCGGGCTTTCGATGGAGGCGTCAATGGGCTGGATCAATATCGACGCCTTTTCGCCCAGGCTCCCCCTCATCTCTTGCCCAGAGCGAACATCTGCCTGGAGGTGGGAGCCAGCCAGGCCCAGGCGATAAACAGGATAGGCCGAGAACAGTTCCCCCAAGCCAAAGTAGCGGTGATCAAGGATTTAGCGGGGTTGGATAGAGTGGTCTTCATAACGACATAAAGAAGGGATCGATGACCTATCGGCTTCTGGCTTTGGATCTCGATGGCACCGTAGTGAAACAGGACTTGACCATCTCCCCCCGCGTAAAGGACGCTGTGGAGCGTGTCCTGGAGAAGGGCGTGGTAGTGACTCTGGCCACGGGCCGGGTCTTCGGGAGCGCGCTCCGTTGCGCCCAAGAACTGGGGATCAGGGTCCCCATCATATCGTCCCAAGGGGCCATGATTAGGGCCCCCCACGAGCGGCCTTTGGCGGAGTGGACTATACCCTTGACCCTAGTGCATCGATTGATCGCCGTAGCCCGGGAAGCCGGGCTGAAAGTGAGCGCCTATGTGGGCGATACCCTCTGCTTGGAAAGCCAGAGCTCTTGGGTCTATCCTCCTTCCGTCGAGGTGAGAGTAGTGGAGGACCTATTTTCTTCCCTCCCCGGCGAGCCCCATAAGATGCGGTTCGAAGGCGATGAACAATTGATCTGGGCTCTGGCATCCCTTCTCTCGGAGCAGTTCCAAGGCCTCCTCAACCTAGCGAGGCCTGATCCCTTCTCTCTACAAGCCACCCATCCTCAGGCCTCCAAGGGCCAGGGGTTGGCCTACCTGGCCCGTCACCTAGGGGTACCGCGTGAAGAGGTAATGGCGATCGGCGACTACGATAACGATGTGGATATGGTGGCCTGGGCGGGCTTGGGGGTGGCGGTAGGCAACGCCACTCCTCGCCTTTTGGCCGTGGCCGATGAGGTCGTCCCTCCCCTCGATGAGGAAGGGGCAGCGGTGGCTATAGAGAGGTATATACTGAAATGAAAGTTTACCCCGCGGATCTGCCATCGGCCCTCCCAGAGGCTATTGAACTCCTCAAGGGTGGTAGCCTGGTGGCCTTTCCCACCGATACCGTCTACGGCGTGGCGGCCCATGCTTTCCTCCCCCAAGCGGTAGCCAGGCTTTACGCCGCCAAAGAGCGGCCTCGTGAGCGGGCCATCCCTCTCCTCTTAAGCAAGGAAGAGGATCTTCCCCTGGTGGCGCGGGATATTCCCCCCATCGCTTGGCCTCTCATAGAGAGGTTCTGGCCCGGAGGTTTAACCCTGATCCTCTTTCGGAAGGCCACCGTCCCGGAGATAGTTTGTGCTGGCGGCGAAACGGTGGCTCTTCGGGTGCCGGACCATCGTCTGGCCCTGGCGATCATCGAGGGGACGGGAGCGCCTTTGGCCACCACCAGCGCCAACCTTTCGGGCCGTCCGGAGCCCGTGACCGCTGACCAGGTGTGTCAGCAACTGGGGGCTCACATCGATCTCATCCTCGATGGTGGCCCCTCTCGGGGGGGCATATCCTCCACCCTGGTAGACCTTACCCTCTCCCCTCCTGCCGTCTTGCGGAAGGGAGCCATAGCCGTAGAAAGGTTGGCCGAACTAATCCCCAACCTAACCCTTTCTAATCCCCCCCGGGTATGCTAAAATAGTCTACAAAGGAGACCTCATGCGTATTGCCGTGGGAGCGGACCACGCAGGCTATGAACTTAAAGCCGAGATCTTGAGCCTCTTGGAAGAACTGGGACACAGTTATCGGGACTTCGGCGCCCACAAGAAAGACCCAGGAGACGATTATCCCGATTTCGGCACGCCGGTGGCTAGAGCCGTGGCCAAGGGGGAGTTCGATTTAGGGATCCTCATCTGCGGTACCGGTGTGGGGATGTGCATTTTGGCCAACAAGGTGAGAGGTATCCGGGCCGCTCTCTGCCATGACACCTTCTCCGCCCGCAGTAGCCGGGAGGATGATGATGCCAACATCCTATGCTTGGGAGCGAGGGTTATAGGCATAGAGTTGGCCAAGGAGATCGTCAAAACCTGGCTCTCCGCTACTTTTTCTGGTGCCGACCGGCATCAGCGGCGGGTGAAGAAGGTGATGGGCCTCGAGGAGAGGCCGGCCTGAGGTTGCCATGCTTGTGGGCATCGATGCCAGCCGAGCCACCAGTCCTCAAAGAACGGGTACGGAAAACTACTCTCTCCACCTTATACGCCATCTTTTGGCTTTCAAGGACCAAAGATACCGGCTTTACTTCAATGCCGCCCCTCCCCCGGGGTTATTTCCTGAAAGCGACAACTGGGAGGCCCGAGTGATCCCCTTTCCCCGCCTCTGGACCCATCTTCGTCTCTCTTGGGAGATGGTGCGCCGCCCTCCAAATCTCCTCTTCGTGCCCGCCCACGTCATACCCTTGATTCACCCCCGCTCTGTGGTCACCATCCATGATCTGGGCTATCTTTATCACCCTGGGGCTCACCGAGCCTGGGACAGGCTATATCTAGACCTCTCCACCCGCTTCAACGCCAGCGTAGCCAGCCAGATCATCGCCGACTCAGAAGCCACGAAAAACGATTTGGTTCAAAAATACCATCTGTCTGAAGAACGGATCACGGTGGTTTACCCCGGTTGTAACCTAGATATAGATGAAACCGGGTGGGAGAGGGTAAGGGAGCGGTATCACCTGCCCGATAGATATATCTTGCATCTCGGCACCCTTCACCCTCGTAAGAATATCCTTCGCCTCTTGGAGGCTTTTCAGTCGTTGGCCAGAGATTTTCCCGACCTTCATCTGGTCTTGGCGGGGAAGAGAGGCTGGCTGTATGAAGAGATCCTCTACAAAGCAGAGGGGTTGGGCAGAAGAGTGCACTTTCCGGGTTATATCGCCTCCGAGGATCTCCCTGCTCTCATGAGAGGGGCGCGCCTCTTCATCCTCCCCTCCCTTTACGAAGGGTTCGGCTTCCCCATACTGGAGGCGATGGCTGCAGGTACCCCGGTAGTTTGCAGCAACGCTTCGGCCTTGCCTGAGGTGGCGGGCGACGCCGCTCTCCTGTTCGACCCTCATGATGTCGAGGCTATGAGGGAAACGACAAGAAGGGTTTTGGAGGATGAGGCGCTACGGGCAGAGCTGGTAGAGAGAGGGCTGGAGCGGGCCAAGATCTTCTCCTGGGAGAGATGCGCCCGGGAGACCTTGAGCGTGCTGAAAAAAGTGGCGGGGAGCGATGGCCGAAAAGGGTAGCGAGATACCTGAACGTATCTTGGTAGTTAAACTGGCCGACATGGGTGACCTCCTCACCGCCATCCCAGCGCTCAGGGCGCTGCGAGAGTCGTTCTCCCAAGCCCGCATCGAGGCCTTGGTGACGCCCCACTCGGCTCCTATTTTAGAAGGCTCGCCCCTAGTGGATGAGGTTCTCACTTTCGAGAAGCACCAGTATGATAGCCCCGTGTCAACGGCTAAGCCCTCCTCTCTCTGGAGCCTCATGCGACTCTGGCGGAGTCTGAGGAGCCGCAACTATGACTGGCTTTTCATCCTCCACCACCTAACCACTCGCTGGGGGACCCTTAAATATGCTGGGTTAGCCCTCTCTAGCGGAGCCCAGAAGCGGATCGGGCTGGACAACGGTCGGGGCTGGTTCCTTACCCAGCGGGTGAAAGATCTAGGCTTCGGTGGTCGCCATGAGGTGGAATATTGGTTGGAGGTGGTGGGACTGGTAGGGGCGAAGACCGAAAACCTTAACTTACCGATATCCGAGGGAGGGGTGGAGAAAGCCCAAGCCCTCCTGCGAGGCTCAGGACGATGGAGGGAGAACAAGCCTTTGGTGGCTATCCACCCTGGCTCAGGCGAGCATAGCCTGGCTCGGCGGTGGCCCCCGGATCGCTTCGCCCAGGTGGCCGATGCCCTTATAGAGAGATATGGGAGCCAAGTAGCCCTCCTGGGCGGCCCAGATGAGGCAGAACTAGCGCAATACGTTGCCTCTCTCATGCACTATGAGGCTATCGACCTGGGAGGCAAGACCTCTATACCTGTATTAGCCGCCTTATTGAGACTATGTCGTCTATTCGTGGGTAACGATTCGGGGGTGATGCACCTAGCCTCCGCCGTGGGCACGCCGGTGGTGGCCATCTTCGGCCCCTCCAACCCTTTGGCCTGGGGGCCTTGGGGGCCAAGCCATGAGGTGGTGCAGATAGACCTGGAGTGCAGCCCCTGTATCTATCGCGGGTTCCAACTGGGCAGGCTGGAAGGTTGTGAGAACCCGGAGTGCATAAACCAGGTCAGGTCAGAGATGGTGCTCGCCGCTGCGGAGCGCCTCCTACAAGGATGAGGGATGGTGAAAAGAGACCAGGTGGTGATCTTGGGTGTCCCTGTGGACAATGTCACCGAGGAGGAAGCGTTAGCCAAGATCGAGGCGTTCATCGAGAACGGGCGGCCCCATCAGGTGGTCACCGTGAACCCGGAGTTCGTGATGGCGGCCCAAAGCGATGCGAACTTCTTCCAGGTTCTCAAAGAGGCAGATCTCTCTTTGCCCGATGGGGTGGGGCTTCTCTGGGCCGCTCGCTTCTTGGGAGCACCTCTAAGCCAACGACTGGCCGGGGTAGATACGGTGAGGAGGATAGCCAGCCTGACAGCGGAGCGGGGGTACCGGCTCTTCCTTCTGGGCGCGGCGGAAGGGGTGGCCGAGGCGACGGCCATGGGGCTAGAAGAGGAGAATCCGGGGCTCAAGGTCGTGGGCACCTATGCGGGGTCGCCCGACCGCAAAGAAGAAGAGGAAATAATAGAGATGATTAGAGCAGCCAGGCCTCACCTGCTCCTGGTAGCCTATGGAGCCCCGCAACAGGATTTATGGATCCATCGCCATCTAGGACGACTGGGGGTGCCGGTGGCTATGGGGGTGGGCGGGGCTTTCGACTTCATCTCCGGCAAAGCCCAACGAGCCCCTGGTTGGATGCAACGACTGGGCTTGGAATGGCTACATCGCCTCCTTCATGAGCCCTGGCGGTGGAGGCGGATGCTGGCCCTACCCAAGTTCGTCTGGCTGGTGCTCACCTCCTCCAGATAGATCAAGGAGATGCTGAGGTACAAAGCATAGTAGCAGGTGAAAGGTGGAAAGACCATGATCGACAAACAAGCTCTCTTAGACGCCATCCCCTCTCTAGCCGATAAGCACGTGGTGGTCATCGGCGACCTATTCTTAGACGACTACGTGGTGGGTCGCCCGGAGCGGCTCTCCCGAGAGGCTCCGGTGCCGGTCTTGGAGTTCAAGCGCCGCTTCCACCTCCCTGGCGGGGCCTGCAACCCGGCCCACAACATCGTCTCCCTAGGAGGCGTAGCCTATCAGATAGGGGTAGTAGGTGATGACGAGGCAGGAAAAGCCTTGATGCATGAACTGGAGGAGGTGGGGATAGAGATCTCCGGTGTGGTGGTCGATCCCAGCCGTCCTACTACCACCAAGAGCCGGGTGGTGGCGGAGGGGACCCTGGTCTTCCCCCAACAGTTGGCCCGCGTCGATCTGGTGGACCGCCGCCCCCTGGACGAGACTACCGCCCAAGCCCTGCGCTCGCACCTGGAGGAGATCGCCCCTCAGGTGGAGGCCATCCTCCTCTCCGACTATAAGACGGGGGTGATAAGCACCGACATGATCGCCACCAGCCTGCGGCTGGCCCAGAAGCACAAAAAGGTGATCACCGTCGACTCTCAAGGTGACCTATACAATTTCTGTGGCTTCGATCTGGTGAAATCCAACCAGCGGGAGGCAGAGGCGGTATTGAGAAAACGTCTGCTCATAGATGAGGCTTTCGATGAGGCGGGAGAGCGGTTGCTCTCCGACCTGGAGGCGAAAGCGCTCCTCATCACCAGGGGCGGAGATGGGATGTCTCTTACCAGCCGAGGTGGTGTATCGTTCCACATCCCCGCCGCCAACCGTAGCGAGGTCTTCGATGTCACCGGAGCGGGGGACACGGTGATCGCCGTGGCCACTTTGGCCCTGGCTGCGGGCCTCGACCCTGTAATCGGGGCCTATCTGGCCAACTATGCCGCGGGCCTGGTGGTGCGCAAACTGGGGAACGCCACCGTGACGCCAGAAGAGTTGAGGTGGGCGGTGGAGAACTGGTAAGGTGTCTTGGGACAGGCTAAAAGAAGTGAGGGGGCTGGTTAAACCCAGCCCCCTTCTTTAACTCGCCAGGCTCATAAGCCAGTGGAAGAGCCGAACCAGGAAATCAAGGAGGCTTTCGGAGGGGCCACGGTCAGGAGAGGTGGCCGGGAGATCTATGGCGGGCTGAGCCTCTTCTGTGACCTCGTAGGCTGTGCCGTCCAGCACCACGATGACCCTCTGACCCAGGGAGAAGTATCGTGCCCACTCCGGGTGCGCGCTCAAGAGCCGGAAGTAGTCCTCACTAGCGAAGCCCACCTTCGTCGTATCCTGTCCCTCGTAGGTAGTATCGGTCCAGATGCCATCTCGCAGGATGAAGACCTTATCCCCTACCCCTTTGACCACTTGGCTCTCCGCCACTCTTTCCGCTCGCCACAGCCCTTGTCGAGCCTCGCTATCTTTGACCGCTGCGCCTCCGGAGACGGCCGTGGGAGCCGCTATCATGGGGGCGGCCTCCTCTAACAAGATATCCCTGCCCTCAGGGGCGAAGATCTCCATCTCCTCGTTCACTAAGAAGGAGGTGTAGGGGGTCATTATCCCGTACCGGATGCTCAGTTCTACGATCTCATCTACCAACTCCTTGTTCTCGCCGTGAAGCCGGATCTGGTTGAGGAGGTAGCCGATCTTCCGGGTGGCCCAGAGGCGGGGGATGAACTCCTCTCCCCCTTGGGCTGGGAAGTCGGCTCCGTAGCGGAACTCCTGCTCCTGGCCGTTCACCTCTCCTCGCAGGACGATGGTGGTATGGCCGTTATTCGAATACCGCCCTACCATCACCAACTGGCTCCCCAAGAAGAGGTCGGGCAGGGGGTAAGGGTAGGTATCCTCCACCCGAACCTCGCCGAAATCCAACTCTATATCGGCCAAGAGCGGGGTGCTGACTTTGGTGTAGAAACTGGACACCTCCTCTTCGATGCTCTCGTAGGGGCGCACGTAAACGCTGGCCCCCCGGTTCTCCTGGGCGATGGTATCCAACAGTAAAGTGTTCACATCGTCACCCACCCCGAAGGCGAAGATACGGGCGTTTTGAGAAGCCGCCTCTCTGACATCCCCGATGATCTCCTCCATCCCCACCACCCCTTCCGTGGGAAGGCCATCGGTGAGGAAGATGATGATCTGGGGGCGCTCGCCCTTGGCCATCTCTAAGGCTTCTAGGAGGGCGCGATGGATATTCGTCCCGCCCACGGCGGTTAGCCTGTCAATGAACTTTTGGGCTTCACGGCGGTTGGTGGCCGGCTGCAACTCCTCGGCGTAGAGGCTGACCCCGGTGCTGAAGGCGATGATGTTGAACCGATCCTCAGGGTTGAGATGCTCCAAGACGTATCTGAGGGCCTCCTTCGCTTGGCTCAGTTTCTCGCCCTCCATGCTGCCCGAGGTGTCGAGGACCAAGATAACATCCTTAGCCACTACCTCTCGGCTCTCCACTTCCACCTTAGGGGCTAGGAGCAGGAGGAAGAAGCCATCCTCACCGCTCTCCCGGTAGGTGAGAAGGTTGACCCCGAACTCCTCATCGGAAAGGGTGTAGTAGAGTTCGAAATCCCGGTCGGGGGTCACATCTGCGGCCTCGAATCCGACATTCACGTTATGGTCATCCACTCGGTCGATGGCTATATCGTGGCTGGGGGAGTAGACCGCCTTAATCGCCTGGCGAGAATGTATCTGGACGGTGATCACCACCTCTTCAAGGGGGCGGGAGGAGAACCGCTCGGTGTCCAGGGGGTAAACGTACTTTACCAGTCCTTGGTCGGCCAGAAGCAGTTGGCTATAGGCCAGCTCTATTCGTCTTTCCCCTCCCGGGGGGATGGGGAAGATGCTGGCCTGGAAGGCGTCGCGGCCAATATACTCCAAAAGCGCTGGGTCCTTGCGCTGCCTCACGATATCCTCGTAGATCTGCCGAGCCTTCTCCCGGGTCAGAAGTTCTCCCTCCCACTTCTCCCCATCCACCCACATGGCGAAGTCAGAGATGGCCGCCTCCTCTGGCAGGGGGAAGATGTATATCCCCTCAAGTTCCCACTCCGAATCGTTGACGAAGACCTGGTCGATCTCCGTGGTGGCCACCTGATTATCGATGGTCACGTTCAGCCGGTGATATTTTATCGCCAGGTTGGGGACCTCAATGGGGGGCACGTGGGGAGGGGGGTCGGGGATGATTATCCCGTCAGCGTAGGCTACTCCTGTGGTGGAGAGAATCAGCCCCAGAATCATCAAAGCCGAGAACAGTATCCTTTTCATCTCGCATCTCCTTCTCAGGTAGGGCTCTCTTGTCTAGTAGACGCTGAAAGGGGTATAATGGTTCCCATGAAAAGGAGCTAGGTCGTGTCAGGAGTTAACTCCTAAGAGACAATAACCCCTTCTAATCACGTTTGACAGGAGGGGTTCTTTTTTTGGATAATAGAGGTAGGGCTGGGTAGCGGCCCAGCCCTTGGCGGCGACGAAGCATCTCTAGCGCTTGGAGTGCGGCATGAGAGCGGCCGCCGCCACCTTCATTATAACAGAACCAAGAATCATGTCAAGGGGGCAAGTTCGCCGGGGAGGAAGAGAAGGGTCTAGCCGCGAGGTCTCTTGTCCCTGGCCCGAGAATGTCCCCGGCGAGGCGGCAGGAGACCTCGCTAGTTGGAAAGGTGGAGAGCGCTGGATAGCAGGCAGGCAGTGACACTGCAAGCTCCAACGAGACAGCGGCTGCCGGCCCCTGCCGGTCTCGTGTTGGCTGGGGCGCTGTCTGAGAATACGAGGCGGACCTACAGGCAAGCCATCGACGATTTCTTCTGCCGCACGAGGCTTTCCCTCTCCGAGGTCACACGAGAGGACATGATTCGGTATCGGAACGCCCTCATGAGCGAATATTCGCCCTCCACTGTTGCCCTGAGGCTCTCCGTGCTCTCGCAGGTCTTCGAGGAGGCCAGGATAAGGGGAATCGTGCGGAGGAACCCTATTAACGGTGTTAGAAGGCCCAGGGTGAGCCAGGAGAGCACTACCGAGGGCCTGACTGAGAAGGAGGCCGCGGCGATGCTGGCTACCTGCGATCGGAGAACGGTCAAAGGCGCGAGGGACTACGCCCTACTGAAACTCATGCTCTACACCGCCCTGAGGCGCTCGGAGGTCTGCGCTCTCACGTGGGGTGACATCCACCAGGAGAGGGGGCATTGGGTGCTTTGGGTCAAGGGCAAGGGCGGAAAGTTGTGCAAGGCCAAACTCCAGGTGCCCATCCTTCGGGCCATAGAGGACTATTTCGACAGAAGCGGCCGCGAGAGAAGAGAAGAAGCGCCCCTCTTCGTGGCCACCCAGCACAATAGGGGAGAAATCCCCCTCTCCACGAACACTATCGCTCAGATCGTGAAAAGAAGGGCCAGGCAGGCCGGGATCATCAAGCGGATAACCCCCCATTCTTTGAGGCATACCGCTATCACCTTGGCTCTGGATGGCGGTGCAACTATTCGGCAGGCCCAATACTTGGCCGGCCATGCTGATCCGAAAACCACCATGCGATACGACCGGAACCGGGAGAACCTGGACGATCATGGGAGCGACTATATCAGGATTCGGGAGAGTGTGTTAGAATAGGCGGAGGTGAGTCATGTGGGGCGAAATCAAACTGCCCATAGCCTATGAAAGCCTGGATACCGCCGTTGCGCGATACCTGCCCGGCTCTTCTACGACTTGGGTTGAGTTCACCAGGGAGCAGGTTTCAAGCGGCGGCGCGATCTATCATCTGGATCAACGCCTTCTAGGTGATTTGGGGAAGATCACGATCCGCAAGGTCAGCGCAACCGAGACAACGATGCTGATAATAGCGGCCAGAATATCCCCGGCGAAACCCGACGCCGGAAGAGATGGCCCGTATCAAGGCCATCGAGGACAAAGAGGAGTACTATCGGGCTCTGGTCGCCCTGAATAGGGAGATCGAGGCCGAGTGCCACGCCCTGTACCTGCGGCGCGTGGAGCACCAGGAGAAGGTGATAGAAACCATGTTCTCCCGGATGGCTACCGACCCCTGTGGGCCGAAGATCGAAGCGCCCAAAAGACGAGGAGGAGCCCCTCCGATGGAGGAGCGCGACGATTGGGATGACAAAGTAGACGAGGTCCACAAATATTTGGACATGGTTAAAACGGGGACCGAGTCAGAAGCGGCGGCGGCACTCGCTGGCGGAGTTACCGCAAGAACGATGCGGAACCGGATGGCGCGAATGAGGAGTTTGGGCATGAATGTGTATGACGAATAATTGGTAATTTTCAATTCCTTTCCGCAGTCCCGGTGTAAAATAGTCTCAGGAGAAAACCCTGAGACTTATTTTTTGGAGGAGCAATGTCGAAGACCACGTTGCACGTTGTGCAGGTGCCCCTTCTTGAAAGGCTTGTGCTAGAAGACCTGGCGCTCCGTCGCGGCATCGGGGTAGAGGAGGCATTGGTCCAACTCATCCGGGAAGCGGCCACAAAAGAGGCGATTCAGACGATAGAGGAGAACGATGGAACACCACAGCCATTATCAGACAAGTGACCTCGCCCTTGCCGCTTTCCTGATCGCCAGCGGCATCACTCTCGTAGAAACCGACTGGGAGAGCCCCTACCGGGCCGTCTTCTGCTTTGGGAACCCCCAAAAGGCCGAGGAACTGGCGGCTCGGTTCTTCACCGGCGAGGCCCTCATATCAGCCCTGGCCTACTCCAACGCCTTGAGCGATCTCAAGGGCCGCCTCTTCCGCGAGCGGCGGAGGAGGGGGGCATGAACAAGATCCACAAAGCGGCAAAAACCTATCTTGACGTTGGGTTAAGCGTCATCCCCCTCAGGCCGAACTCCAAGATGCCGGCTATAGCGTGGAAACCCTACCAAGAGCGACTTCCTGATGTGGGAGAACTCCATGAGTGGTTTGGGGACATCGAAGATCACAACATCGGCATAGTCACAGGCCAGGTTTCTGGTGGTCTCCTCGTACTGGACTTTGACGACCGGAGCATGTACTGGCAGTGGTCAAAAGCGCACCCGGATTTGGCCAAAACGAAGAAGGTAGTGACACCCAGCGGGGGCAGGCACCTCTATTATCGCCTCAAGAATGGCAAAGGGCTTACCACGCAGCTTTTCTCTCTAGATGGGAAGCACGTAGGCGAAATCCGTTTCAACGGAGGCATGGTGGTTGCGCCGCCTAGTATGCTTGGAGATAGCAAGGCGTGGCGCTGGGTTACCGGCAAAAAGACCCCCATTTTAACGATCCCCTCGTTTGAGGTACTCGGCCTCGAATTGAAGAGCTCCACCTCGCCTCCAAAGGCTGAAGGCAAGACTAGGACTACGCCACGCGGCAGAGTGGCCCTAGAGAGGGCTGTAGGACGCCTGGCAGTGGCACCGGAGGGCGATAGGAATACCACTCTCAACAAAGTAGCCTTTGTTTTAGGACAGCAGATCTGGCTGAATGAATTGGATCGGGGCGAAGCCGAAGATCGGTTAGCAATAGTGGCCGGGAGAATCGGCTTGGGCGAGCGAGAAATCCAGGCCACCATAGGAAGTGGGATTGAGAGTGGCCTGGCAGCCGCCGCGGAGAAGACGCCAGAACCGAAGCGTGGGCCGTGTACGCATCGAGAACTCATGACTACGGAGTTTGCACCTATCTCCTGGATAGCAGAAGACCTTATGCCTATCGGCCTGACCATCTTGGCGGGGAAACCCAAATTGGGGAAGAGCATCATGGGGCTGCAAATGGCCCAGGCTGTGGCGAGCGGGGCCGACTTCCTGGGGTTCAAAACCCTGCAAGCCCCAACCCTAATGATCTGCCTGGAGGATAGCCCGCGAAGGGTCAAGGGGCGGCTGCTACGGCAAAGTTCCCCGGAGGATCTACCCATCGAATACGAGTGGGAATGGCCCCCACTAGACGGTGAAGGAATAGACCTCCTACGTACACGCCTAGAGGCAGGTGGGCGCTTCGGCCCCTATGGGCTCGTCGTCATCGACACACTGGCGAGCGCAAAGGGGCGAAAGACCAAAGAGAAGGCGGCCGAAGATATGGCCGCGCTCACTTATCCCTTGCAGCGCATGGCGCAGGAGTTCGGCACGGCCCTGTTGGTCATCTTTCACCATCGCAAGGGCGCGGTGGATGATCCGATCTGGGACATTCGCGGTAGCGGGGCAACACCAGGGGCGGCAGATACGGCCGTAGGGCTATACCCGTTGAAAGAGGGTGGCTGTAAACTGCTCACGGCCTCGCGGGACGCGCCGGAGCTGGAACTGAAGGTCGAACTGGATACGGCAAATACCCTCTCCTGGCAGGTGGTGGGCGACCTGCGAGAACTGGCCCGCCAAGAAGCCGAAGAGGAGATCATCGCCTTCTTGGAAGGAGAGGGGGAAGGCACCATCCGCGAGATAGCCGAAGGACTTGGCAAAACCCGCACCCCAGTCTACTACGCCGTGAAAAGGCTCGTAGGCAAAGGCACCATACAGGAATTGGAGCCGGACAAGGACGGCACAGGACGACCAGCCAAGAGGTATAGGCTCTCTACCGCTAGTAAACAATAGATAATATAGAAATAATAGATATGGTAGAAAAGGAAGACATCGTAGAGAAAAACCGACTTGTTTATTTCTATCTACTGTTACGCAAGGGTATGACGTGGACAAAAGTCTGGGCTGGCCACCTTTCCAGATGACGCCTCAATGCTTCTAGAGCGGGAGTGCCGGCGTGAAGGCCATAGGTATGGTGTTAATAGGATTTATCGACATACTTTCTGGGGTGTAAAGTGACCAAGAATAGGATGACAGAGGTGGCTTTGAAGCAGCGGCAACTAGCCCCTATTACGCATGGGGGATATACCTGGTTGCAGCATGCTATCGCTCCTTGTAGCAAGTGCCCGATCAGCAAACAATGCGAGGAATTCAAGGAAGGCGAGCAGTGCGCGCCCCTTAAACGCTACCAAGAAGAGAAGATGCGAGAAATCATGAATCTGTCTCATATTCAGGGCCATCCTGAGTTTGCGACACTGGCGGCCATGTTGGTTCGAGAACTGTGCTTTCAAGCGCTGATTTGTCGCTGGCTCGGCCAGGTAGGTTTGGTGCGGACTGTGAGTCAGGGGATCGATCTGCAACCCATAATGAAGCGGTTTTGGGTCTCGGTCAATGCCTCAACAAGGATGATGGCAGAGTTGGGGCTGACGCCGGTCAGTCAGGCCAAATTGCGCAGAAAGGGTGAGGGTTTTGATTTGGCAGCTGCTTTGCAGGACGTGAGGGAAAAAGGTGAAGGAGAATCTGGGGAGATATAAAGACGACATCGTGGCCTTCGCCGAAGAGTGCTACTATCTGCCTTCGACCAAGCAGCCTATCAAGTTGGAGGAGCACCAGAAGCGCATCCTGAGGCACGTCTTTCGGCGGAGCAGAGAGGGGAAGTTCCCCTACGACACGGTAATCTATTCCTGCCCCAAGAAGTCTGGAAAGACCGAGGTCGCGTCTTTGGTGGGGCTCTGGTGGGCCTTGACGGAGGAGCTGTACAACGAGGTCTACGCCCTGGCGAACGACTTTGAGCAGGCGCGGGGTCGGGTTTTCAGGGCCATGGCCAGGGCTTGTCTCACCTCTCCTCTTCTGAGGAGCGCAGCTCGGGTGGGTCATCGGGAGATCCTCTTCCCGTCAACGGGCACGACCATCACCGCCCTTGCATCAGAGTATGCTGGTGCTGCAGGTGCGAATCCTGGCTTGACGCTCTGGGATGAGTTGTGGGGCTACGTGAGCGAAGCCTCGCATCGCCTTTGGGAAGAGATGACGCCGGTTCCCACGAGACGCAATTCCATGAGGTTCATCGTGACCTACGCCGGTTGGGAGGGAGAGAGCGAACTGTTGTGGAATCTCTACTTGAGAGGCGTGGGGCCAGAGGAGAACCCCAAAGGCCTGGGCCACAGGGTTCAGGGCTTAGAAGATCTGCCAAGCTGGGAGAAGGGGCGGCTTTTCGTCTATTGGGACCACGAGCCCCGAATGCCCTGGCAGACGCCGGAGTACTACGAGGAGCAGCGGGCCAGCCTGAGGACCAACGCCTTCTTGCGGATGCACCGCAATATGTGGGTCGGCACGGAGGAGGCCTTCGTGGAGATGGCCTGGTGGGACAAGTGCGTCGATCCCGACCAGAGGCCCTTGCTTCCCACGAGGGAGGGTTCCCTGACCATCGGCGTCGATGTGGGGATAAAGCACGACAGCGCGGCCGTCGTGGCGGTCTACTACGACCGCGTGATGGGAAAGGTGGTCCTGGCCAATCATCGGGTCTGGCAGCCAAGCCCCAAAGACCCTCTGGACATAGAGGTAACGATAGAGGCACATCTGCTTTGGCTCTCAGAAAACTATCGCCTATCGAAGATCCTCTATGACCCCTATCAATTCCACAGGAGTGCCACCACGTTGCGGTCTCAGGGCTTGCCCTTGGAGGAGTTCCCCCAGACCGTCTCAAATCTCACCCAGATGGGCCAGAACCTTTACGAGTTGATCAAGGGGGGCAACCTGCTTGGCTACGAAGACGCCGGGTTCCGGCGGGCCATCTCCCACACGGTGGCCAAGGAGACCTCGCGGGGCTGGCGTCTCACCAAAGAGAAGGCTGCCCACAAGATAGACGTTGTGGTGGCCCTTGCCATGGCCTCTCTGGGCACCATACAGATGCCCCGGCCCAAGGCATTTTATCTTTGAGGATGCAAAGAATCAATGGGTTGGTTGTGCGCGTCGGAGAGCGCGCACCAAACGGAGGAGATAGAGCAACTGTAATCAACAGGTGATAATGCCCTACTCTAGGGGGATGCCCCGAAAAGTAGCATCCGCACTACCTGGGTAGGGCTGAAAGCGGAGGGCGATGGGCGGAGATCACCGAGATGAGACTCGGAGGTCTCTGCCCATTTTCAGTTCCGGTGATGAGACGAGGTGACGGTGAACTCACAAGGTTCTGCCAAGAAGCTGGATCCGCAAGTTGAGGCTCTCTGTCGGCTCCTGGCAGAGATAGTCGCCCGCCTCTTGAGCCAGCAAGGTGTTGACAAGAAGTCGCACTAGGTGTAATATGGAGACGGAGTGCGGTAATATGAGAGCGGCTCTCTATGCCCGCGTGTCAACTGAAGAGCAGACCGAGGGCTATTCCCTTGATGCCCAGGTCGAGTGCTTCCGGCGATACTGCCAGGACCACGGCTGGCAGATAGTCCAGGAATACCTTGAGCCGGGGGCATCGGCTAGGTCGGTAGAGCGTCCTGTCTTCAAGCAGATGTTGACGGATGCTGAGGCCGGCCTTTTTGATCTATTGGTGGTCCACAAGTTGGATCGCTTCTCCCGCAGCCTTCGTGATACCCTCAATCTCATGAGCGACCTCTGCAATTGGGGAATCTCCTTCGTTTCCATCCAAGAGCAGTTCGACTTCACGACCCCTGCTGGCAGATTGCAGATGCAAATCTTGGGAGCCGTGGCGGAGTGGTTCAGCAGCAACCTGGGACAAGAGATCGCCAAGGGAATTCACCAAAGGGCCTTGGCGGGACTGCCTTGGGGGCGGCTTCCCACGGGGTATTGTTGGGGTCGATGCTCGGAGTGCAACGACACGGCTTGCTCTGACGCAGGCGGCGAAGACCGCGGTGACGGCCAGGTCCCCATGCTGCACCCTGTTGATTCCAAGGCCATCAGATTGGTTTTCGAGAACTACTCCAAGGGAGACCAAACCTGTGACAGTGTGGCAGTTATCTTGAACTCGGCAGGCTTCAGGTCTCTCACGAGAAATGGCAGGAGACCTTGGACTCGCAACGCCATAAACAAAGTGCTGCGCAAACGCTTCTACACAGGCCGTGTGGAACACAAGGGCAGACCCTACCAGGGCAAACACGAGCCGCTAATCGACAAAGAGACCTTTGAGCGCTGTGAGCGGATCAGGAGACAGCACTACAGAGCCCCTCGCACCTGGGCGCCAAGGCATAGAACCTACTTGCTCTCAGGGATACTTCACTGTGATCGCTGCGGCCAGCGCATGTGGGCCGATGCCAGAGGACCAACCAAATTCTACCGGTGCCCATCTCGAGAGAGGGGCATGGATTGCTCCGCGGCTGGGAGGAGAGTGGCTGAAGAGATCCTGCTCGGCGATTTTGAGCGAGTGTTGGAGGCAATGAAACTACCTTCGACGTGGAGGGCACGTGTCTTGGAGCTCTTGAAGAGCAACGATGACACGGCGGACGCGGAAAGGGAACGGAGTCGATTGCGTGAGAAGCTGCGCCGGATCAAGAAGATGTACATGGAAGTTGAGATCACCGAACAAGAATATCGCCAGATGAAAGCCGAGGCCGAAGCGCAGCTGGCAAAACTGTCTGTTCCCGAGGAGCGAGATGTCAGGCAGGCTGGCGAGTTATTGGAAGGGTTGTCAACGGCATGGGTTAGCGCCACACCCGAGGAACGGAGAAGTCTGGTTCACACCGTCTTCGAGACCATACATTGTGACCCGGCAGAGAAGAGGCTCGTTGCCCTGCAGCCAAAGAAAGCCTTCATTCCGCTCCTCGGGGAAATAGACCTGTTACGAGAAGATGGGACGAGATTCTATATGGGCCAGTTGGGGGTCATCTAGCAGTTGAGCACCTGGTGGGCAAGCAAGAGAACAGGGGCATCAGATCATTGAGGGGCGAGTTTTCGCTCTGGTAAGAGGCTCTGAGAGGCCGAGAGAAAAGGGAACTTCTGATTCTGGTGGAAGTGCAATTTGCGCTGTGTTTTCTACGCCTAGAAAAGGGTACTTTTCAGCCTCCTGAAGGGTATAGTAAGCGTTTTCAAATGCAAATTGCACCTTCGACATAGCGATGAGAAAAAGAGAAGACAATGACGAAGCGAGGCTATTCCAAGAGGAAGAAATGTCCGGACTGCGGCAAGCCCATCAGCAATCAGGCCAAGAAATGTAGAAGCTGTGCCCAAAGAAAGCCCGAGCAAGAGACGCAGAATCAGCCTCTTCTAGCCTGGCGATATGATTGTCCCGAGTGTGGCACCGTTGCCTATTCCTTTGACCCCTTGCCGCAGATTCCAGACAGCGCAGGGCACGAGGTTAGGAGGGGAGCCAGGGTGATCTGCAATGGCGGGAAATACTATGACTATTGCGCTGCATGCAGCTTCTCTGCTGGTAACCACGCAGGAGAGCGCAAGAACGAAACGCTCTATGAAGCCCAGTGCCCTGCTAGCCCAGCTTGAGTGAGAAGCACTTGACATCGCTTGAGAGGCACGTTACAATGGTTCCGAAAAGATGAATAGAAAAAGCCTCGTGGTTTCCACCTAACCATCGAGGCCAACGCCGAGGGTGTGCAGCAGACACCCTGGCATCCAGATTCTATCACAACGGCTCGTCTGTTGCAACCGGCAGGCGAGCTTGTTGCGTTGATCCTGCGAGCGTCGGTCTATTCCGGAAGCGAGCATAGGCCTCAATAGACAGTAAGTGGTTTGGTGAGAGGCGGATGGTAGGATGAGGGGAGTGGGGCGTGGGTCCTGGGGTGGTGAGGTTGGATAGCGGGGGAAGGCGTAGGGGGATAGCGGTCAACTTCGAGCAGAGCATAGAGTGAGGCAACCATGATATGTCCGCACTGCAGGGTTGGGTTCCACCCGACAGAAGAGACGATTTACGTCGGCAAGGACAAGGACGGAGCATGGGCGGTTATCCGTATGAAATGCTCGGAGTGCCTAAGGCATGCAATGTTCTTGGTCAATGGCGAAGCCTCTTATGACCAGCATGGACGTTTCCAGAGTATGGTAAAGATCCAAAGGAGTGTCTTGGTGCACCCTCGTGGAAGCCTTCGGCCACCTTGTCCCCCTGAGGTCCCCAAGGATTTCGCCGAGGATTACACTGAAGCTTGCATCGTCTTGCCTGATAGTGCGAAGGCATCTGCAGCCCTGAGCAGGCGCTGTCTGCAACATCTTCTTCGCGAAGTAGCGAAGGTCAAACCTAGTAACCTTGCAGACGAGATCCAACAGGTGATCGATAGCGGGTCATTGCCTTCCCACCTGGTCGAAGCCATCGATGCAGTCCGCCACATCGGAAATTTCGCTGCCCATCCAATAAAGAGCCAAAAGACCGGTGAGATCTTGCCTGTTGAACCTGGCGAGGCCGAGTGGAACCTGGACGTGCTTGAGGCGTTATTCGATTTCTACTTCGTCCAACCTGAAGTCCTCAAGAAGAAGCGGCAAGAACTCGATGCCAAACTAGAGGAGGCGGGAAAGAAGCCGATGAAATAGCAGGCCTCAACTGGCGCCAGCTAGGCAGGTTTCGTCGTTGGGCATAGTCTTCGGGAAGCAGGCGGGGTTGGAGGGAAAGCAAGGATGGAAAGCAAGGAAAGCCAATACTATAAACCAGTCAAGACCAAAGTCGAAGAGATTCTCAAGGAAACACAAAGGGCTTATCATCTCGAGATCACAGCCGGGAGGACCTTTAGTAACAAACTAAAGCGCAAGATTTCGGACTACAGGCACATAGTGTTCTATTTCCTCAAAGATGTGGCCCCGGATATTACTGGCTTCATAGAGGAAGATGTCCTCACCAAGTTCATCGTTGTAGAAATCAAGAATGAACCAATAAAGCTGGATCATATCTATCAGGTGAGAAAATACGCTGAGTTATTTGAAGCGAGATACGCTCTCCTGGTTTCCACGAAAGAAATCCCGGAAGAGATAAAGAGACTAAGCAAAGTGGTTCATAGCCTCTTGTTATTACCTGCATATGAAACCCTGACACTCGTGAAGTTCAACGAGGAAACCAGAGAGTTTGATGAATGGTTCCCTAAGAATCCCTTCAAAGGATAACGGGAAGTGTAGCATGGTTGATCATTCTAGTGTGTCCACCCACCTCTTCTGGGGCAGGGTGACGAGGGGAGGTGAACCTGTGGCAAGACATGAACTGTACGGTTGCATAGTAAGAGCGTTCAAAAGTGGGAATCTGAAAGAACCATTCAGAGCCGATGATCTTAGGAAGGCTTGTCCAGGTTTTGCTGAAGGAACTTGTGGGACATTTCTGCCCAAGCACCGAGTAGGAAATCCTGGTGGTGATTCTGAGTTGTTTGAGAGAGTATCCCGTGGAAGATACAAGCTAGTCAGACCCTATAAGTATGGCATTGATTGCTAGCCAAAGACCATTTACTACATCCGATAGAGCGTGTATGAGGTTGGCTTGGTGGCACTGGCTACAAAGCAGGCCCACCTCTTCGGCGGCAGGGTGAGAGGGGAGATCTGGAGAGAAAGATAATGATGCTACGAAATGCTATCGTGGCCGCCACACAAAACATGCTGGAGCTCTACGACTTGTCAGGCGGCATAAAACATGATGGGGAAAAGGGGGCTTTTCGCGAGTTCTTCATCGCGCAACTGGTTCGACCCTTGTTGCCCCACCATTATGGTGTTGGGTCTGGTGTTGTAGTAGATGCAGACGGACAGCAAAGTCGGCAAACTGACCTTATTATCTATGACCGTCGGCTATTGCCTCCCATCATGGTTGCCGGGGACAGAGGCATTTTTCCCATTGATAGTGTTCTTGCAGTTGTCGAGGTCAAGAGCATGCTCAAGAAATCGCACTACGAGGATCTGGTAGATGCCGCACGCCGCTTGTCTCCACGAACTGACGACAATCCAAGTGGTTTGCGCATTGCGACTCCGGGATGCCTTGAAGGAGAAGGCAGTAGGCCACAAGCCAAATACCCACTATGCTCATTATTCGCATATACTGCCGATGCGAAGCGTGATGAAGCCGAACGGCTCGAAGAAAAAGCGCCCGGTAGTATGTACTATCTCCGACTCATTGGTGTCCTAGACAAGGGAGTTTGGTGCTTCAATGAAACGATCGGTGTTATGGAGCATCATGATGTCGTGAAAGAAGACATCAGCGTGGAGTATATGAAGCTGTTACTTAATCGAATAGAAGAGGCCGCAGACAGCAGGGGGAAATATCGTCTCCAAGACTGGTTGTGATTGGCGGTTGAGTTGGCATTGAGAGTGCGCCTGCGCTGGGGCTTGATGAAGTTCCTGAGTAGATCGCGAGCTGCCCACCTCTTCTGCGGCAGGGTAAGAGGGGAAGGGGTGGCAGAATCGACGGAAGGGTGGCCCATGACAAGGGAAGAAAGGAGAGATTGAGATGGCAAGAATCGAAGCAAGTGTGGTGATCAACAGGCCCGTTGAGGAGGTCTTTGAGTTCGTCACCAACCCTAAGAATGACCTGCTTTGGCAGTTAGGCGTCCTGGAATCGGAGCAGACCTCCGAGGGCCCCATGGGCGTGGGCACGACGCTCCGATCAGTGAGCCAATTCATGGGCCGACGAATGGAGGGGACCGGGGAAGTCATCGGGTACAAGGCGAACAAGAAGATCACATCCAAGGGGGCCTCGGGGCCTATGTCGGTCGAGACAAGCTATACCTTCGAGCCCGTTGAGGGCGGCACAAGGCTGAGCTTCGTCGGCGAAGGGGAGACAGGCGGCTTCGTGAAGCGCTTGTTCGGGCTGGCCGACTCGATTGTTGTCCGCATGGGGCAAAGAGGGATGGAAACCGATCTCGCCAACCTGAAGGACATCCTGGAAGCCGAGGCTTAGGCCAGCGGGACCTCACATAGTAGGCACCTTGGCGATCAGCCCACCTCTTCCGCGGCAGGGTGAGAGGGAGGAAGTGGCGGCCGAAGGAAAGGAGCCTGGGGGAGAATCGCGTGGTTCTGTCTCAAGATGCTGTGTGCTGGTGAATTCACCTATTAACCGTGAATAGACACGGCAAGACCTTGGGTGCGTCAGTAGGTGTCAATAGATGATGAAGAACGAGGGTGTCTGTTACTTGATAATGGGAATTGGCCTCCCGGTCATTACCTGTCCACCCGCTCCGCATGAGAAAAGCTCGCGTAACGCTGGCAAGAAACTAGGATGCGATATCTCACCAGTCTACTTGTTACGCGAGAACAGTATGCTAGAGAATGACGAGCACTCACGAGCGGATGGACGCTATCTGCTGACCTTTCCAGACGGAGTAGCTGATGACGAACGCGCTAGACAGATCGCCGATGCCCTGGCTCTTTCTTGGACTCTACTGATGGGCCAAGTGGCACCACTGGAAGATCTGGCTAGTATATATCGGTTCCCAGGTGATATGGTGCAGGAAGATCGGTATGTCTTCATTGATGCACTTCCGGCCTACGACGAGAGTCTTCCTTCTGAGGAGCAATTCCCATTTCCTGGACTACAGGTTGCGGCGCACTACCATATCTGGGAAGGTCAGATGATGAGGGTCTGGGAGTTGGTGCCTGCTGTCATAGACGAGCCAATGTTCGGTGCGGCAAGGCACTTGGCAGCTAGCTTCAGAGAATTCTATGTGTTCCCAGGGGAGGTCCCGGAAGTGCTGGGACAACCAGGCGAGATGCCAGATAGCGCAAACCTCCTGACTCGGGCCGAGAATGCTCTTGTAAATGCGTTCAAGGCCGTGGAAGCCTTGATCGGTGATCTCCCGAGCGATGACACGAAATTCTTTGCAAAGTTGCGGAGCGTGGGCGTCGACCCCTTTCAAGATGTAGGGAACCGGATTAGCGTACCTCTTCATCAAAGAATCCGCGAGTTGAACCGCGCAAGAAACAAGAAGGGAGCGCATGCAAAAACCAGCGCCACACCCATCACTTATTATGAGCTCATGGACTTGCAACTATGTGCGCGGCTGGTAGTCATTAGGGCCCTAGAGCACAAGCTTGGGCATCCTATCTTCGACTGAAAGCACGAATTATGAGGAGCGTCGCTAAACGTGCCGGTGTCCACCTGGACCTTCGCGCCGGCTGTATTGACATGTACGATCATCTGGGCCACCTCTTCTGCGGCAGGGTGAGAGGGGGGGGCAAGGAGGTGAGAATGCCACTTTCAGAGGAGGCCCAGACCATCTATCAATATCTTGTTTCGGAGGTCGTCGGCTCAGGACATGTTGTTACTTATGGACAGGTCAGTGGGGCAACGGGGGTTCCGCTAGGGCCAGAGGGGCAGAATCCTGTCGTGAACGCTCTATATGAGATCTTTCGGGCGTGCGATGCGGCTGGGTTGCCTCCGCTAACGGTGGTAGTGGTTCAGCACGGACAGGTGTACGAGAACGGAAGGCACGGGATGCCAGGCGGAGGATACCTTGTGGCGGAGGCCCGAAGCCCGAACAAGGCTGGCCGCCGCCGAGATGCCGGGTTGGATGAATGGCTTGAGACTCCTCGGCCGCCTGACACCGACACTTGGCAGATGAGAGCCATGATAGAGGCTCACCAGGACTCTGTTTGGTCCTATGAGGGAGAGTGGCCCGAGAGTTTGTGAAGCATTCCGGTCCCGCGTGACTGCTTGTGCGGTTGCTCTTGACTTTCGCGGTATCCCCCGCTACAATGGTCTTGACAAAGCCTCGCGGTCATTCACAGATCCTCGAGGCTTCTGCCAGGGCAACGGACGCCCCGGCATCCAGATTCAACGACAAAGGGCTCGTCTGTTGCAACCGGCAGGCGAGCCTATTTGGTTGAGATTGGGAGAGGCAGAGATCATCGGTGTCGTAATCGAATGAAGGAGGGAGCATAGAAGGTAGTAGACAAGAACGTTTCAATTCAACATAGACGCTCTATCCACCGCACACCGCACTGTTCCACGCATGCATGTCACTCCGCGCACACACATCGTTGAACACCCCTCACCACTGATACACGCAGCACTACACTGCAAACAGTCTCACCAACTCCGCAACAATACAGCTCAACACAAGATATAGGACCGATTGGAACAAGCGCCACCGCTCCCAATGAGCATGTGAGGTACCGAATACGCGCAGGTGAGTGGTTTGGTGAGTGGCGCATGATATAAGAAAGGGGAATATCAGGAGGATCCTCGGCGTGGTGGTGGAGCCGAGGAGGGAGCACATATAGGGAGGAGCCAGATCAACAGACTACTGATTAGCCAATTGGCGGTCTTCTTGCTCATGACAGCCTGCGCCGGAGCAACCCCAACCCAACTTGCGAGACCCACCCCAGAGCCAATGTACACTCCATATCCCACGCCCACCGTGATCGCCATTGCCTCGCCGACGCCCACGCTTGCACCGACAACCTACGTGGTGCAGCCAGGTGATACGTTGGCTTCCATCTCCGCCCAATACGGGATTACCGCAGAGATCATCTGTGCTTTCAACGCCCTTGCCGATTGCAACATCATCCACGCTGGACAAGAACTGCTGATACCGCCTGAAGGGGTCACGCCAACAATACCTACTCCTTCGCCCACCACCCCACAGGCGCCCACTGCGACGCCTACGACTCAACCGCCTACACCCACGCCCACCTTGGCTGCCGAAACAGCTCAGGTCGCAAGGGTCATCGATGGAGACACCATAGAGGTTAGTATAGCCGGCCAGGTTTTCCCCGTTCGCTATATCGGGATGAATACACCTGAGACAGGACAACCCTGCGCGGGAGATGCCACCAACTATAACTCCCAATTGGTGATGGGCAAGACGGTGACTCTCGTGAAAGATGTCTCTGAGACCGATCAGTATGATCGTCTCCTTCGATACGTCTATGTGGGAGATCTCTTCGTCAATGCGGAACTTGTGCGGCAAGGATACGCAAATGCGTTCACCTATCCGCCAGACGTGGCCTTTGCTGACCTTTTCGTTCAGCTAGAAGCAGAAGCACGTGCAGCCGGTCGGGGGTGCTGGGCCGTTCCCACGCCCACCCCTGGGGCTACTTGGAATTGCGTCGGCAACATATACAACTGTAGCGATTTCTCGTCATGCGCTGAAGTGATGTCGTACTGGAACGCGTGTCCGGGGGATCCTTCACGGCTGGATGGGGATAACGACGGCATCCCGTGTGAAGTGCTGTGTCAATGATCCTCCGCTGCATCATCTGGGGAAAGGGTGAAGTTCATGGTGGATCTTTCTGCTCTATCTCCAATGCTTCGTCATGCGCTTGAATCGTTCGAGCATGGGATACTGCATTATCTGGATGCTACAGAGCTGGGACGAAAATTCGCCCTGCTTCATCTGGACCATTCCATTGAACTTGTTCTGAAGGAGAAGATTGCTAGTACTGGACGGTCCATTTATAGGAAAGACGGCAGGACGATATCAGTGCACGAAGCTTATGGAGCTCTTTCAAATACTTCAATTCCTGAGAGGCCTCGGCTCGAAGACCTTCACGATTTCCGCAACATTATCCAGCACAAAGGACTGACGCCGGACGAACATACCACCGAGTTCCATGTCACACAGGCCTACAAGTTCATCAAACGCTTCTTGAAAGACGAACTTGGGGTCGATTTGAGCGCCTATCTACCACATTCCCTCGTAGTGGCCATGGAAGGCTTAGAAGCCGGGCATGAGGAGCTAACCGAGGAAGCCAAACGCCTTCTTGGGGCGGCAGAGCGAGCGTTTTCGTCTGGTGACTATGCAACAGCGGTATTTTCTGGATTCACTGCTCTTGAAATCACGGCGCGAGACAGAGGAGGGATGACGAAGGATGGTATCCCATTCCCATTAAGTCTACTCGACCTAATGGACTCGTACGCTACTACTGGGGTAATTGACGATGCGGTGCATAAGAAGTTCGCGTACGTGAGACGTTTACGCAACATGGCCGCACACACAGGTGCTGCGATCTCAAGAGATCGCGCACGAGAAGCCTTGGACTATTCAAGTCAGATAATTGATGCTTTGCCTCGTGAAACCGGAAAAGACACTTAATGCACGATAATTGATCCTATGCGAGACACGAGTGTGTGCTCAGGAACTCTGAGATGTATAGAGAGTCCACCTCTTCTGCGGCACGGTGAGAGGGAGTAGTCTTCGGGAAGCAAGCAGGGTTGGAGGGGGCGGGAGCCGATATTGCGACAAGGCAGGATAAGGGAGCAGCAATGGCGTCTCCAATAATAGAGCCCTGGCTCTATGCTACGGCTCGCATTGAGAACGAATGGGGAGGTTTTGGCACCGGATTCCTCGTGGGCCGGCGAGTTGACACCGATAAGGTTAGGATCTTTCTAGTGACGAACAAACATGTACTGCATGAGGATCCAGTATTCAGAGAGCGAGCAGCCCACATCATGTGCGACATCAATCTTAGAAGTCCAGAGGGCACGCTCATCGGCGAGCGCATCACTTTGGGTCTCCGTTCCCGCCAGGGCCGGAAGCGATGGAAAGAGCACCCTGACGACGATGTAGACGTGCTCGCTCTTGACGTCACTGACCCTGTAATCAAGTTCCCCCAAGCGGCAGCTCGGTACGCTGGCTACGAGCGCTTCGTTGATGAGCAGAAACTTGACGAGTTCGACATCACCATTGGTGAAGAGGTTCTAATCATCGGGTATCCTCTCGGTCTCGGCGTGGGCAAGATCAATCGTCCACTTGTCAGGCAGGGAATCATTGCGACGTGGATCGGCGATCAGATCACTCTTCCCACGGTAGACGAGATGCGGCGACCCAAGGCCAAAACGGTGCGAGGCTTTCTCGTTGATGGCGGCGTTGTCCCGGGGTCGAGTGGTAGCCCCGTAGTCCTGAAACCGGCAATCGGAAGGGTCGTCAAGGGTGTGATACAGGCGAATCGCCCCGCCCCACCGTTGTTATTAGGTATTGTAGCCGAGACGCAACTAGCGAACGTTCAGACCGCGCGGGGAATCGTTACGTCGTTGGCAGATCTTGGTGTAGTGTTCGATGCCGAGACCGTCAAGGAGACCGTCGAGCTCTTCTTTGTCCAGCCCACCTCTTCCGCGGCAGGGTGAGAGCGGGAAAACCATTGACTGAGGAATGATTCTGGGGAATAGGTCTATCCCAGCAAGGATTAGCGTAAGCAAAAAGGAAGAGAGCGGTATCGAGGGAGGCGCCCAGAGGGAGTGAGGAAGAAAGATGTCATTGGTACCCGGCTTTGAAATAGGTTTGTGGAATGCCTGGATTCTTATCCTTCCGCAGACCGTGATACTAATTGTTGGTGATGTTATTCTCAAGAGAAGAGAAACCTATGAGTCTAGGGAAGAGTTGGCCCGACATACCAAGGGGGAGAAGAAGGTTTCAAAGATCGAGTCGCTCGTATTCTTGCTCATAGTACTTTATGGTATCTTCTTGCCGTTGAAAGTAGGCATAGCCTGTGCTTCCTGGATCTTGCTGCTATGCGGAATGGTATTCCTAGTCCTGATGCACATTTGGATACCTTCCGAAGAACACTGGTGCCTTGAGAGGTACGGGAATGCATATCGAGAATACATTAACAAGACGCCAAAATGGATAGGACTCCCGAAGCCGGGGAAAGAGTGACTATTGTGGCCCCTGGCTCGCTGTATCGCTTGGCGTTGATCTTGCAGCTCACTTCACTCGCCCCAGTGCTCCAGCACGACTCACCGCCTGGTGGTCGAGCATAGTAAGGAATGCAAACAATGTCTGATATTCGAAGAAGGAGGGGCAAATGAAACGAGCCACGACAGGTGATGTCGTTGAACTCATGGAATCATATATCGACTCGGCCGCATTGGGTGCAGCCATGGAGTTAGGACTCTTTTGGCTGCTAGCGCAGGAGCCCCAAGATGCGGCGGGCGTAGCACAAGCGCTGGGAATCCCCATACATCGCTGTCAGTACTGGCTGCAGCTTTTGAGCAGCATGGGCCTCCTAGAGCAGGCCGCCAAAGCCTACGCACTATCCTCTACGGCGCGAACTGCTATCCTAGACGCCTACAGTCAGGAGACCTGGGCGTTTCTGGCGCAAGAGGCACGCGAGCACTTTCTGGTCGTTCACGATCTGGCTCTGCACATCCACGAGCCGGGCTCAAGTTGGGCAGCTCAAGGACTGACGCACCCAAGCTATGTTACTCAGATGGAGGAGAGCCCCGAGCGGGCCAGTCGTTTCACCCGCATGCTCTACGAAATCCACCAACCCTTAGCAGATGAGCTGGCCAAATCCCTGGATATGACCGGGGTGGAGCGACTGATGGACCTGGGGGGTGGCTCAGGAGTCGTGTCGCTGGCTCTACTGCGTCGACACCCGCATCTTACTGCTGTGGTCGTGGATATCGCCAACGTCTGTGTCGCGGGTCGCGAAATCTCCCGATGAGGCCGTATCACTGCTCGAGGTCCATTCCAGCCGCTTGGTCTTACCACGATGCCCTTCTTGCAGCGTGGTATTCGTATTTATCATTGCTTGTCCTGCCAATTCTTCGTAAGATCTGTAACTTGTGCTAAGCTGTCACCATTCCCCGTGCTTTTCATCTATCCAAGAACCGCTTGGTCTCCTCCCAGAGGCGTTCGATCTCCTGCGAAGCTGGGCCCTGTGAATGGGATACCACCGATCTCCCCTGCACCATGGCCTCGGTGACCGCCTTATCGAAGGGGATGGACCCTACCAGGGACAGGCCCCGCGCGGCACAATCCTCGGCTATGGCCTGGCTCACCTCGGGGTTGAGGTCGTATTTGTTGATGCAAACCAACGCTGGTACGCCGAAATGGGCTGTGGTGGACAAGATGCGCTCCAGGTCGTGGACGCCGGCCACGGTGGGCTCGGTAACTAGGAGAGCCAAATGCGCTCCGGCAGTGGCTGCTATCACCGGGCAACCTATCCCCGGTGGCCCGTCAACGATGATGAGATCGCACCCTTGAGCTAGCGCCAGTTGGCGGGCTGTCTGCTTGACTATGGCTACTAACTTACCTGAATTCTCCTGGGCGGGCCGGAGTTGGGCATGTACCAGGGGACCGTAGGAGGTTTCGGAGATGAACCAGTGGCCGGATACCGGCTCCTCCAACCGTATAGCCTCGACAGGGCACTCATAGTGGCAGACGGCGCACCCCTCGCAGGCGATGGGGTCTATGAGATATTCGCCTTCCTTCTCCTGCACCGCCTGGAAGCGACAAACCTCGGCACACCTCCCACAGGCGGTACAGAGAGCGGGCTCTACGATGGCTACCTTGCCCCCCCTGAATTCATGTTTCTCCTTCATTTGGGGCGAAAGCACCAGTTCCAGATTGGCGGCGTCCACATCAGCATCGACCATCACCTTCCTCTCTGCCAGATGAGCGAAGGAGGCGGCAACGGTAGTCTTTCCAGTCCCCCCCTTCCCGCTCAAGATGACCAGTTCTCTCATGGCCCCACCTGCTTTCCCATCTCTTTATAAATCGCTCTGAATTGCAACATGTAATCGGGGAAGGCCTCTACTAGCGGGATGCCCTCCGAGTATGCCTCTGCGATGTGCCGATCGAAGGGTATGTGCATCAGGATGGAAAGGCCCTCCTCCTGACAATACCTTTCCACCCCGGAACCCCCTATATCGGCCCGATTGATCACCACTCCCGTAGGTAGGTTGAGTTCCCGTGCCACTTCCACTGCCAGCTTTAGGTCGTGGAGGCCGAAGGGTGTTGGTTCAGTGACCAAAAGGCAATAGTCACTGCCTCGCATCGATTCCACTACTGGACAGGAGGTGCCAGGCGATACGTCGATGATAACCGTCTTTTCACCTTGGGCCATGGCTTTCAGGCGGCGGATGATAGGCGGTGGCATCGGCTCGCCTGGGTTCAATAGGCCGTAGGCGAAGGCCATTTCTCCCACGCTGCCCCACTCTACGACTCCGATCACGTGGGGCACCTCTTCAATCGCTTGAAGAGGACAGGCCAGTTTGCAGCCTCCGCATCCATGACAGAGTTCGGGGAAGAGGACCACCTTTTCCCCTACCACAGCGATAGCGTTGAATTGACAGACTTCAGCACAGCGACCGCAGAGGTCACATATAGTCTCATCAACCGAGGGTCTGAGGATGGCTACCTCTTCTCGCCCTTGAATAGTTGGATTCAAGAAGAGGTGAGCATTGGGAGCCTCAACGTCACAATCTAGGAGGTGCACCTGATTCTGGGGGAGGGACAAGGCTAGACTGACCGCTACGGTGGTCTTACCCGTCCCTCCTTTGCCGCTGGCGATGGCTATTTTCACCTATTCATCCTCCTCATGATTTCCAATGTCGTCCTCGCTTTTAGATAAGTTAGTCTGAGCATCCGGCAGGGATATCGCTTCTGTGAAGAGCAACTCCACTCCCGCATCGGCGAAGACGTACTCGGGGCCTTTGCCCTTTAGACTCTCCCGGACCAGCACCAGATCCACCTTCTGCTCCACCAGCCACTCCGCTACTCGAATGCCCTTCCCCTTCTCCCAGTCAAGATAGGGGTTAGTTACTACTCTCTGCTCGCTCCATTCCTTCCTCTCTCTATCATACTCCATGAGGGCAAAGTAGGGGGCTTCACCGAAATGGGAACTCACAGTGCCTCTGCTATCACTGAGGGGGGCAGCGTATCTGAGTATCTTCTGCTCTCGCGGCTCACAGCGGATCAGCACCCTCTCTACTCGGGGTAGTTCTGCTCGTATCTTCTCTTCGATCTGTGCACTGACCTGGTGGGCCTTTTCTAGGTCGTAGATGCGGAGGGTTATTTCCGCTTCCAGGAAGCGATACCGTCCTGAACTACGCCCGGTCAGACTCTTGATCTTCGCTACGCTGGGTTGGCTGAGGATTATGCCTCTCACCTTATCCAAGCTCTCGCTGCTGATAGATACATCTAGGAGCACCCTCATTCCATCTACCAGAAGTTGCCATCCAGACCAACCGATGAAGCCCACGATTATTATGGCTGCTATTCGATCCAAGGCTAAGCCCACATAACTGCCCAATAGAGCCAGGAGCACGACGCCCGAGGAGAGAACATCGGTTTGGAAATGGCGAGCATCGGCTATCAGGGTGGGGGAACCGGTCTTTCTCCCCAGCGCAGTTCGTAAGTGCCGAATAGGAGGGGGATTACGACGGTGGCTCCAACTCCAACCACTAGCCAGAGTGTCAGCCGCAGCTCTACTTTGGGGGCAAAGATAGCCTCTCTGGCGATCTCATACCCTGCTACGAAGATCAGTAGGGCGATGATAATAGAGACGATGTTTTCTACCTTATACAATCCGTAAGGGAACTGTTTCGATTTCCGTTGGGATATGATAAGACCGATCAGCACTACCAGCCTGGAGAAGGTATCCACTACGGAATCGGTAGCGTCCGCGGCCAAGGCTAGGCTACCAGATGTGATGGCCAATCCCACTTTCAGACCCACCAAGAGTAGATTGACTAAGATGGAATAGAACCCAATTCTCCCCAGCCTACTCTCCTCGGTGGTCTCAGAACTCCATTAAGGTGCCAGCCGGGCAGGGAACTGTGCGGTCTGGGAAGGCCTGGCTTAGAAGGCTAAGTGCCCGGTCGTCGGTGCAATGGTTCAGATATAGCCACGGGGAGCCATACTCCTCCCTCAATATGGAGACGATCCGATCTATCTCCTCCTTGCCCAGGTCCAACAGGTGAGCGCCGCCCAAAACGGCTTGAATTTGACCGTCGAAGATATGGCACACGAGGGCCAAGGTGTTTAGCAACCCAGCGTGGCCACAGCCTAGCACCACGACTAAGCCCTGAGGGGTCTCAAGGACCAGAGCCAGATCGTCGGCGTAAGGGTCGGGAGCCCAGCCGCGGGGGGTGTGAATAACGTGTCGTGCACTTCTGCCCTCGGCCCCGGAACGGGGAACCACCTCTCCGGTAGTCCAAACCCGCGGTGCCACCTCTACAGGCTGGGAACTCAGGTCTAGTTCGGCATGCTCCTCAATCTCCCTTTGGGATAGAGGCAACCCGACATATTTGGGCCTCCACCGCCTGCGGCGAGCGAACCGCTCCTGAAATATGCCGGGATGGGCGAAAACTCTCTCCCTTTGGGATAGGGGCAAGGCGATATATTTCGACCTCCACCGCCTGCGGCGAGCGAACCGCTCTTGAAATATGGCCGGATGGGAGAAGACCTTGCAACCGGGCACCAAGGAAAGAAAGGCTCGCATCCCCCCTGTATGATCGGGGTGGCTATGGCTGATGACCAGCGCCGTGACCCGCCTCAACTCCACGCTCAAAATGGAAGCGTTGTGTAGAAGCGCCTGCCCACTGGCCCCCGTATCGAAGAGGATATCTTCCTCCTCAGTCTCTACTAGGAAGGAGAGGCCATGCTTGGCCCTGAGGCCGGAGCCTGGCTGAGTCTCATCATTCACCAGGCAAGTGATGGTGAACATAGTCTACTTCTTTCTTCCTTATGGCACACTCCGGGCAGTAGCCCCAGAGTTCAACCCGGCTTCCTGTCATCTGAAAGCCATGCTGGTCTGCTAGATCCCGACGGATGTCGAGGGAGTGGGCACACTGAAACTCGATCACCTTGCCACAACCGAGGCATATCAGGTGTTGGTGTTCTTCCCTTGGCTTCACTTCATAGTGGCGACGCTCGGTAGCCAGGCCGAGTTCTTTGACTAAGCCCAGTTTCCTGAGCAGATCGAGGGTGCGATAGACGGTGGAGAGACTGAGGCGAGGATACCGCTCTCTTGCCCGTAGATGGATCTCATCCGCATCGAGATGGCCTTTATGCTCCTGAATGATCTGCAGGATGAGCCTCCGTTGGGGGATTATCCGTTTACTCTTGGCGCGGAGGACATCTATAGGTTCTGACTCTTTTTGCGACATACCCCATCACCTTCACAGATAGCGAGTCTCAGCCGAATAGATTATCCATAAGCATCATGATGGCGAAGGCCAGCATCCCATCCAGTAGCCGATCTGAAATTCTTGTGGTGATAAGCACAGGCAACGCGCCGATACCGGTAGCCAACCCCGTGCCTATGGTGGCTAGGAAACCCAGGGCGATGAGGTTGCCACCCATGGATTAGCGATCATAATCTGCTCGAAAGGCGCTCATTTCCGAGTGGGGAGCCCGTGAGTAGAGGGATCATCGCTACTCACGGGTCATCCTGGTCCCGCACTTGGGACAACTTATATTGTAACACGGTTTGCCCAGTTGGTGAGGTGCCTTGTGGCCGCAGTTGGGGCAGACGCAGTTGCCTCCGGGCCCGGCACCGGGCTTGGTGCCGCCCATCCGGCCCCGGCCTCGACCTCCTGCTTGGCCTCTTCCTCGACCGAACAGCCTCTGGAACATGGTTTTCACCTCCTTCTACACTCTTCGCCGGTGGAACAGGGTGGTGTAGCGCACCGCTCCTCCTGCCCACAGCAGGTGGTTCCTGCGGGATGCTCTCTCCCTTTGCCCATCACATAGGGAGCAGAGAAGAGTTTCTTCAGGAGGGGGCTGCCGCAGTTCGGACAGTGCGGCGTCTCACCGCTGGAGCGAAGTAGGATTTCCACCCTCTTCCCGCAATTTTGGCAATGATACTCATAGATAGGCACTTTTTCACTCCTCTATCTGAAGGGTTTAGGATGTTAGTGCCAAATTACCATTGTCGCTTCTCTATCATGGCGCAGATGCTACGGACCACTCGGATGCCGTGTTCCTGGCAAAAACGGATAGCCGCCTCCGACTCTGCACCAGGCTGCATCCATACCCGCTTCAGGCCTACCTGCGCGCACTGACGCACGATCTCCTCCGTGATCTCCGGGGGAACCACCAGATCTACCACCGCCGGCTTCTCCGGCAGCTCAGACAAGGTGGGGTAGAGTTTTTGACCCTCGATCTCGCCTCCCCGGGGGTTCACGCCGTAAACGGTGTACCCGGCGGTTCTTAGATCGCGGAAGATCTGGTGGCCGAACTTATCGGGATTCGTCGAGGAGCCAACCACGGCCCACACCCGCTGGTTGATGAACTCTTCGATCAAACCCTCCATGCGTGACTCCTTGGTGGCGGTTCATCCCCCGCGGCGGCGCTTTCGAAAGCGATGCTCGCCACGTGTTACCAAGTTTGAGGCCCGCTTGCGCTGAGAACCGGTTGGCGATGGTCTGCCCATGCCTCGGTCCAAGGCGTTCACCATACGAGGTATCAGGCGTGGGGCCACTTCTCTTCCCAGAAAGACCAACGCGCTACCAACTAGGGGCACCAATTGCCTCCTCAAGGGCACGGTAAGCGACGCTGGTCTCCTGGGGGCAACAGGGGATCTGGGTTGCACTCTAGGCACCACCGCTTTTTCCTCCACCGCCTCGGTCACCACCAGTATGGCTCCGTTAGGGCAGGCTTCGAGGCAGGCCTCGCACGCGTCACAACGCTCTTGGTTGATAGTGGAGATCTCATCTACGATAGCGATGGCCCCAGTGGGGCAGACCTCTACACAAGTGGCACAGCCGGTGCATCTCGTCTCATCTACATAGACATAGGCCACCTTCCTCACCCCTCTTAATCCTTCTTCTCTAGTTCTTCGATCCTTTTCATCACCTCATCCAGTTGTTTGCGAAGCGCTTCTGTTTGGGCTTTCAGAGCGGAGATGTCCTCCATGGGCGCTGAAGGCGGCGTGCCGGCTGGGGGTGATGTAGGTGGCACGACTTGAGGCTCGGAACCGCCCCAGCCACCGCCCATACCCATCCCTCTTCCCATACCACGCCCCATACCCATGCCCATCCCGCGGCCGCCCATGCCAGCGTAGGGCCCAGCGCTAGGCCCAGTGATGGCCTGCAATCTACCTTCTTTGTAGGCTTCTGCCGCCTCTTTTACCGTGCCTCCGGCCACGGTGAACACCTGGACTCCCGCGGTTTGGAGAACGTTGAAGGCGTTGGGCCCTACGTTCCCGGTGAGCACCGCCTTCGCATTCTGACTGGCCACGAATTGAGCAGCCTGGATCCCTGCCCCCCCTGGCGCGGAGATGGCAGGGTTAGCCACTGCTTCGAATTCCATGCTCTCCGTATCCACGAAGAGATAATATGGACACCTCCCGAAAACGGGACTTACTTGGGCAGTCAGATCGTTTCCGTTGGAACTTACCGCTATCTTCATGGTGATACCTCCTTTTTTGGGTTATTCGTTAGATGCCGCCCTTACCCTCTTTTTCGGCCTGCGCCTCCGGGTCTCGGATTCTTCCAGCGGGACGACCTCCGGGCGCTCGGCCTTGTAAACGTTGAGGACACTCAAGCCTTGGAACGCCTCTTCTATTAGCTCCATCTCCCCAGGGCTTAGAGGACGTACGGGTGATGGCCGCAGAGGGGTGTTCAGTTGCACCTCGTCAGGCTTGAGTTCACGGGCCAGTTGGGCCATCTCCGAAGCATGGTCTTTGTTCGCCTCCACGAACATCATCTGCAGGGCCAGCCTCCCTGTGAATTCCTCCCGGAAGCGGCGGATACTCTCTACTATCTCCTGCAGGCTGTTGAGGATGCAAGGCCGGTTGATGCGCTGGAAGAGCGCTTCGTTGGGCGCGTCCACCTTGGCGGCCACCAGGTCAAAGAGGGCCAAGTCTTCGCGCACATCCTCTCTCACCATGAGCGAGGAGTTGGTCAGGATGGCGATGGGATAGGGCGACCGCTCTCGCACCGCCCTTACCAAGGGGCCCAGATTGGCGGCTAGGGTGGGCTCCCCCACGCCGGCAAAGGTAATGTAGTCGAGAGGCAAACCCTCCACTCCTTTCAATGCCTCAATCAGTTGCTCCACCCGGATAAAGTTGCGACGTTCCGTAAGAGGATGCTTGGTCCGCCCTAGTTGGCAATAGATGCAGTCAAGAGAGCAGGTCTTACCCTTGCTAGAGACGGGGTCTACCCCCAAGGAACGCCCCAACCGCCACGAAGGCACTGGTCCGTAGGTAACGCTCACGCAACCCCCCCTGGTCTAGGAAGCCCCCACTCGGCGGGGGCTAGTTCTTGTAATCCCCCGCCTTTACGCATGACACATGGTTTAGGCTTCCTTCTCTAGTTCTTCGATCCGCTTGCTGATGGCCTCCAGTTGGCTCTTCAGCCAGTCGGCTTGCGTCTTGAGGGCAGAAAGTTCCGCCTCTGGAGCCATAGTGGGCGGCTGGAAGCCTCCCGGACTACCCCACCAAGGGGCTGCGGCCAGCACGGGCCAGCGCCCGGTTATGAGGTATTCGGCACAAGGACCTAACCCTGTAGCGCTTCTGCCCACCCAGCCTGGGCTGAAGCCGAACCGCATCCAGCCGGGAAGTCCAGTCATATGGTACATCCAGCGATGGCGCATCTCACTCACCCCCTTTATATTTCGCCAATTTCAGGTTTTAGTCAGCCTACCGCCGTCGGCGACCCATGCCACGCCCTCCCCGGCCTAAGCCACGGCCCCAAAAACCTCGCAAACCCCACCTGGGGCGTCCAAACGCGTAAGTCGGTGGGTAACCCCGGCGAGGCCGGAAGTAGGAAGGTGGGTAAGCATAGGGGCCATAGGGTGCAGAGCCTGTACCGGCGTATAGAGGGCTATATGGATTGCACCACCCCCGTGCGCCGCCAGTCATAGGGCCCATTCCGCCTGGCCCGGTTCCATTGAATCCTGGCATCCCATTCACCTCCTTTCCATCTCCATGATATCTCTTCACTAAACTAATGCAGGAACTCTCTATGATCGATGATGGTGCCATCAAGATAGGCTTGTGCAGCAGCATCGATCTCCGCGATATCGGTAACGATGGGGGTGATGCTCGCCTGCTTCATGCTCTCATAGGCTCCCCAGCCCATGCCTCGACAGAGGAGCACTTGACAATCGGCGATGGCGGCGGCCATCCGAGCATGGCGATCTCCGGCCCCGGGGCCGAAGCCGTGGCGGCCGCTCTCATCTGTATGCTCTTCCTCCCCCACGAAATGGACATGACCCAGCTTGTCGCGCATCTCCCGTTTCACGATCTCACCGTTCTCCACGGTTAACACCGCGTAATAGGGCGCGCGACCAAAATGTTGACTGATGGTGACACCATCCTCGGTGATGGCAGCGATCCTCATTTCCTCCTCCCATCTAGTGCGATAGAGCCAGAAATATCCCCATGGTCATCATGATCGCTCCACAGATCTTTGGAACCCAGAAACCGTATCTGCTCTTACCGACCGCTCCGGCCAGGCCACCCATGACCAGCCCTAAGGGGATCAAACCCAAGGTGGTTCCCAAACCGAAGACGAATACCGTTAAGGTGCCGCGCCAGATGCTGCCCATAGAGGCGGCCCAGGCCAGGATGGCTAACTCGAAGGGACAAGGGGGCAACCCCCTGACCAATCCCAATGTGAATATGCTAAGGGCTCGGGAAGTCTCCGACGATGCTTCCTGAAGGGAAGCCTCTCCGTGGTGATGCAGAAGATGGGCACCCTCCGCCCCGGCAAACACGTATAAGCCGAATAAAGCGGTGATGGCGCCAGCGGCCACCCTCAACACGGGGCCGTATTCCGCAAGGAGAGATGCCCCCAGATAGGCGGTGATGGCCCCCAATGCGGTGTCGATGAGCGTCATCCCTAAGCCATAGAGGACCACCAAGAGCATCGCCTCCTTGAGCCTTCTTGCGGCCCACATGATGAACAAACAAACCACAGCCTTGTCCTCGCAGGGCTCCAAGGTATGAGCCAAGCCCAAGATGAACGCCCCCAGGAAAGTGACATTTTCAGAGGCCATGCTTTCAAGCCCCTTCTACCAATGTGTCGAAAATAGTTGCCAAGGCTTCTGAACGGCTGTCAACGATGCTCGTCCTCATCCTCCTCCATATGCTCTTCGTAGGCGGCCAAGAATCGCTTCAGTACCTTGGCCGTCTCCCGCAGGTCTCTCACCCACCAAGCCAGATATAGGTCACCATCAGGGGTGATCCGATAGACCCGCCGAGGTGGCCCCCCACCACCCTCAGTTTGCCAGGTTGAGGTCACCAACCCCTTCTCTTCCATCTCCCGCAAATATCGGTATACTACGCTGGGGTCGATGGGGGTCTCCTCGAATCCGAATTCAGATAACTCCTCGATCAAACTATAGCCGTGGGAGGGGTCCCGATGAAGGAGAAGCAGTAGGCAAGGCACCACAAAGCGATAGATGCGCCGAGGACAAGCGCCTTCTTCTCGGCGTCCTCTCCACCTCCTTCGACGCATGCGCGGCATCACTTCCTCCTTTACCTCTGACCATTGCGTTGTTCCATATTGGTGTCCCCAAGAGCCCAACGATCTAGGACATAAGTGTGCATTGCAACTAATGGTATATTGCATATAGATTATACAACTATTTCCTCTCTTTGTCAAGGTTTTCTTGGCCTTCTTTGAGGAACACGGTGATCAGGGAGGATGAGGGGCGTGGTTCAATTTAGGTGACGGATCTAAACTAAGCCTGCAAAAAATGCAGCATCGATTGGTCCTGCCTTCCAACGGTTCTACGAGGCCTGTGAGCCATCCAACGCTGGCAGGACCAACTACTCAAGTGCCATCGGATGCTCGTAGCCCTTTCTCTGCCAGCGCCCAGATGCGGGTCGTCCCGCCGATGGCACACTGGGTGGCGAAAGGACAGCCAGCGCAACGATGGTGGCAATCACCTGCCACAGGCTTGAGATACCCAATGCGAACCAACTCATCGATCATCTGCTGCAACAACTCCTCGCTCACATCCAACCGGTGGGCCAATTCTCCTCTGGTATGAATACCCCCCTGGGCTACGATGCGCAACACCTGTCTTAGCATGGCTTCCCTCCCTATCCCACCAAGCCAGCTATCTGATAGGCCAGGATGCCACCCAAGAGGGATATGATCAACAGGTAAGCCACGCTGAAGCCTGTCCACTTCCAGGAGTTGGTCTCCTGCTTGACCGTGGCCACGGTGGCCACACAGGGAATAAAGAGCATCTGCACCACCAAGAAGGCCAAAGCAGCCGCCGGGGTGAGGTTTTGCCTCAGGATGGTAGCCAGTTGGGTCTCCTCTTCGCCAGCGTTGAAGAGCACCCCCAGGGTGGCTATCGAGTTCTCCTTAGCCACGAAGCTGGCAAGCAGAGCCACCATCATCCGCCAATTTTGGCCCATCAGCCGCCCTACGGGCTCCAGGAGGTGGCCAGTAGTGGCCAGGAAGCTGGTCTCGATATCTCCGGTGGGCAGGGCAGAGAGAGCCCAGATGATCACCGAGACGACCAAGATAATGGTGCCTGCCCGGGCCAAGAAAGCCCTGCTGCGTTGCAATATCAAGAGGCCAATGGTCCGCCAGTCAGGTATGTGATAGAGGGGCAACTCCATGATGAAAGCCACCCGTTCCCCGTGGAAGAGCACCTTGTTGAAGACTATCCCTGAGAGAGCAAGGACCACCAAACTCAATCCCACCATCCCCCAGGAGACCAATGGAGCCGCTGCACCGAAGAAGATAGGGGTGAGAAAAACCAAGACAGCCATACGGGCGGTGCAAGGCATCAGGGGGGCCAAGAGGATGGTCAAGAGCCGGGCGCGAGGCGATTCGACGATGCGAGCGCCCATAACTGAGGGCACGTTGCAGCCAAAGCCCAAGAACAGGGGCAGGAAGGACTTGCCATGCAACCCCATAAGGTGCATGAAGCGGTCCACCACGTAGGCCGCTCGGGTCATATAACCCACATCCTCCACAAAAGCAAAGGAGGCGAAGAATATTATCAGAATGGGCAGGAAAGTGAGCACTGTGCCCACCCCGCCGATGATCCCATCCACCACTAGGCCCGTCAACCAGTCGGGGCCTCCGCTCAGGGCCGCATTGGCTAGATCAGCGGCACCGCCCACGACGACGGTATCCAGCCACTCCTGGAGAGGTGCGCCCACCGCATAGGTTAGCCAGAAGATAAAGCCCACAATGCCCAAGAGGATCAAGAGACCCCAGAAAGGGTGAGTAGCCCAGCGGTCCAAGCGATGGGTTAGACTTATCTGACCAACCTTGGGGCGTATTAGGGCAGCGCGAATCATGCGCGCGATCCAATCATACCGACCGCTAGCCACCGCTACCACTGCATCCTCGTGTTGATGTAGAATAGCGTGAACCTTTTGCCAGGTATCCTCCTTCATCCGCTCCCGTATCATCTCCGTTATTTCGACATCCCCTTCCAAGAGCTTCAGGGCCACCCACCTTTGCGGATAGGGCTCCGGCACGTAGGGGTTAACCAGGCTGTCGATCTCCTCCACCACTTCGAGGTGGTCCTCTCTGACTTGGGGCCTATTGGGAAGGTAATCGACCTCCCCTTCAACTAGCCTGCCGATCTTCTCCAAGAGCAGTTTCACCCCCTGCCCCTTGGTAGCCACCATGGGCACCACCGGCACCCTTAAGGCAGCCTCCAGTACATGAGACTCCACCTTCATGCCCTCAGACTCAGCCACGTCGACCATATTGAGGGCCACGATCACCGGGACCGGCAGAGGCAATAGTTCCGCCACCAGGTACAAGTTGCGCTCAAGGCTAGCGGCGTTGACGATGGCCACCACTACATCGGGCTTCTCCTTGATTATGTAGTCCCGCGCTATCCGCTCCTCCAAGGAATTGGCCGTCAGGCTGTAGGTGCCAGGGAGATCCACTATCTCGAGGGTGTGGCCGTCGAAATGACAGGTGCCCGTCTTCCGCTCGATGGTCTTCCCTGGCCAGTTACCCACATGCTGGTTGAGGCCGGTCAACAGGTTGAAGAGGGTGCTCTTACCTACGTTGGGTTGCCCGGCCAGAGCAACGGTAATCACATGTTCCGCCATCACTCTCCACCCTCCGTTATGGGGATGACGATGATCTTTTGCGCTTCACCCCGACCCAAGGCGATGCGGGTACCGCGCACCATGACAATGATCGGTCCGCGCCCGAAGTTCTGCACCATGGTCACCCTGGCCCCAGGGGTGAAGCCCAAAGTAGCCAAACGGCTGGTCAGGCCCCGTCCCCCGGCTAGGTATTGAACTATTCCCACTTCGTTGGGGGCCAAACTGGCAAGAGGAATGGCTTTCGCTCTACTCAATTCTCACCTCCTGCTATCTTTGGCGGAACGGCAGCCATCCGTCGTAGACTTGGTTTGCTATCGCTTCTGCTAACTGTTTGCAAGATAAGCTGCCAAAAAGGATCCGCCTCGTATCAGGCGAATAGCAAAAGTTTAGAGAGGCTTGACCATGACCAAGGAAGCGGCTCGCTGTCCCAAGATATGCTGCTCCTCCTGTATCCGCACAGTGAGCGGGCCTTCGAAGGGCGCTTTCCCCTCAAGGTGCACGGTGGCTTCCGGCACGAGCCCCAGATCCTTTACATATCGCAGAAGGTCTCTTCCCTCCTCAACTATATACTGAACGAGGCCTTTCTCCCCCGGTTCTAAGTCCGTGAGAGGCTTGGTAGTCTCCAAAGCCACTTCTCCCTGGGCGGTGGGGATAGGGTGGCCGTGAGGGCAAGTTTCTGATCGCTCGAGAACCTGAGCCAGTTGCTCGGTCACCAGATCAGAGGCAGCGTGTTCGAGGCGGCAGGCTTCTTCGTGCACTACATCCCAATTCAGGCCCAAAAGATCCGTAAGAAACCGCTCCCAGAGCCGGTGGCGACGGATGAGACGCAAAGCCGTTCTCTTGCCATCTTCTGTGAGACTCACCCCTCTGTATGGCTCGTAGAGCACCAGTTCTTGTTGAGCCAGTTTTCGCATCATCTCGCTGACTGAGGCGGGTGAGAGCTGTAGTCGCGCAGCCAGTGCCGAGGTGGCAACCGGACTTGCTTCCTGTTCCAGTTTGTAGATGGTCTCTAAGTACTCTTCGACAGTCTCGCTTGGCACTTCCTCCCCCTACGGCCGTCCCGGCAACACGGGTCCACGTTTAGACTCACGGCCGCCCGAACGTCTCTTCTTAGATGAATGAGGTATTCCCAAATTAGAATTTCGGCCATCCATAATATATCATAGTCGGTACTGGATGTCAAGGGCTAGTGGCTTCCGCAACACACAGCCTCTTACATGCTCGCGCAGGAGGGGTTCCTGTCGTTCACCGGGACTTGGGCTACTTCATCAACGTTCCTGGTAACACAGCCTTGAAGGGAGCCTCCTGGTCATCTAGTATGGAGTCGATTCACATATACGTTGAGGCCAACCCCGACACGAGAAGGAGGAGTTTCTCAAGAATTGGAGATTCTGGGGCAATGCTTTCAGATGACGGTATCCAACAACTGCAATTTCACGTTCCCCATAAAGAGGCTCACCGTGAATCTGGCGCTCCGACAAAGAGAGCTTCAACCTATGATTTGCCCGTCCCAGGATCGGGTGAACTGAGCAAACTGCCCCCCAAGAAACCAGTCCGATCTCCTCGCAGACCAATCGGTCTCTCATATCAAACACTCCTTGGGGCTATTTCCTCCTGGGCGTTCCCGAAGAATCTCCTCCCTGTTCATGTCCTGGCTAATGCCGCCCTCACGCCAGTGTTGCCGCCAGCTCAAAGGCAATCGCTCAGGCAAACACCAGGTCAAGAGTATATGTGGTAAGGATTCCCCCGGGGATTCGAACGCGCGCACCATCATCTGGGCCCCCGACCCCACCCAAGAGCAGACCACGGATAGTAAGCATGTCCACCAGCCGAGTATGTGGAAGAAGATTATCTTTCGGATGCCTAACGTACACGCTTCAAGATGGTAGAAGTGAAGGATTGGGGAGGAAAAGGGTGAGAATTCAAGAGAGGCTACGACCGAGTATGATAGGGGTTATTGGTTCTCAGGAGTTAACTTCTGACACCACCAAAAAACAAAGCCACCCCAACTCTTGACGGGGTGGCTTACAATCTGGGCTAGTTGCTCAGTCTGGCTATTCTTCCTCTAGGTTGAAGGTCAGACTGGTGATGACCGTGCTGTCGCGGGTGGCTACTCAGCATAAGGAGGGTAAGTGACAATGATATTAGAAGTTCTTACAACGGATGGATCTTGTGGACTATTCAACGACTTGCGGCCTGGCATGGTTACGGTCGTAGGTGTACCGTTTGACAAGAATTCGTCGTTCATGCGAGGACCTGCGCTGGCACCAGCACGAATTCGTGAGGTGCTACACGCGGGTTCGACTAACCTGTGTTCGGAGAGTGGAATTGACCTGGGCACGGAACCTCGATTTCGTGATCTTGGCGACCTTGAATTCGCCAGTGGCGCCGTTGCATTCGAGCAAATTGAGAAAACCATTGCAGAATTGCTTGATCGTAATGTTTACGTGCTGTCCCTTGGTGGTGACCACGCAGTTACCTACCCCATTCTGAAAGCATACGGAAAGCAGTATGACAAGCTGAACATTCTTCACCTCGATGCCCATCCAGATCTTTATGACGAGTTTGAGGGCAACCGTCTTTCCAATGCCTGTCCATTCGCAAGAATAATGGAAGAGAACTTGGCGGCGCGTTTGGTCCAGGTTGGAATCAGGGCAATGACCCCGCATCAGCGCATGCAGGCCGAACGATATAGTGTTGAGATCATCGAGATGCGAAAGTGGCAGCCTGAATTAAACCTAGATTTCAGAGGTCCGGTTTACCTCTCACTTGACATGGATGTACTCGATCCAGCATTTGCCCCCGGTGTTTCGCACCATGAACCAGGGGGACCATCAACACGTGATGTGCTTCAGCTGATTCACAGTCTGCGTGTACCGATTACAGGTGCGGATATAGTCGAGTTCAATCCGAAGCGCGATCCGTTAGGAATCACGGCAATGGCTGCTGCCAAGTTTCTCAAGGAGATCGCCGCATGCATGCTCGAATCTAGCTAACCAGAGACTCTGCACTCTTTTGGTGGTCGAGAGACCACCGAGCAGGTTCAAGAAAATGTGGAGACTAATATGAACTTATCTAACGTAACCTATTTCCTGACACCACCAAAAAGATAAAGCCACCCCATCTCTTGACGGGGTGGCTCATACTTTAGGCTAGTTGCTCAATTTTTGGCTACTCTTCCTCCAGGTTGAAGGTTAGGCTGGTGATATACCAGCGCTCTTCCATTTTGGCGAAGGTCCACTCGTCCCCTTTGGGAGCCATGTCTATACCGATAGTGGTGGTAGTCGTGGCCTCGGCGGTGTCCCCACTGATGGTCAGTTCTACGTCGGGGTGGGCTGCCTGGGTGGGGAAAGATTGGAAGATGACCAGATATCTCTCCTTGATAGCCTCCCCTCCCTCCCAGACCAGATCATCGCTGGGGTCATCGGGAGTATGGTTGGCGTCGGTCACCACGCCGTCAGGAGCCCAGAGGTCCATCAGCCGGTCTATATCCTGCTGCACTACCCCCTCCGCCTCAGCATCTAGGAGTTGCAGGATCGCCTCCTCGTCGGTGGCCGGGGTAGGAGTAGGAGTCCCACGAGACTTGGGGGTGGCAGGGGGTGGCACCGAAGGCCCACAACTAGCCACAAAGAGTAGAATCAGAAGCAAGAGAATTAGTCGTTTCATCTTTGTGCCTCCTTTGGAGGAGAATATATCAGGAGTCTCCTTTCCTGTCAAGGTTGACCGTGAGGGGTGGCTGTGATAAGGTGTAAGAAAAATGGCTGGATCGAGTTACCATCGCCTCTACCTCTCCCCCCATCTAGACGACGTCGTCTTCTCCTGCGGCGGCTTGATAAGGAAACAGACCCTGGCTGGTGAGAGGGTGCTGGTAGTCACCCTCTTCGCCGGCATCCCCTCTTATGAGCACCTTTCTCCCTTCGCCCGTTTCCTCCACCTCACCGCGGGCAACCCTCCTGACCCAGTAGGGCTCCGCCGGCTGGAGGATCAAGCCGCCATTCGCTCCTTAGGAGGAGACTTCTTGCACTTGGAATTCCTGGATGCCATCTATCGCCAGGATGAAGGGCTCCTTTATGAGAGCGAGAGGGCTCTCTTTGGCCCCCTCCATCCCAAGGATGAGCCCTTGAAGCGGGAATTGTTGCCCCTCTTGGAAAGGATAGCCAAACAGTTCGGCACCCCTCCCATCTATGCCCCTCTGGCTGTAGGCCATCATGTGGACCATCAGATAGTCAGGAGGGCCGCGGATTCCTTGAGGCGGCGAGGGTATCCAGTGATTTACTACGAGGATTTCCCCTACGTTGAGGAAGAAGCAGCCTTGCTTCTGGCTCTAGGCGATGGAGAACAGTGGTCGCCCACGCTGGAGGGGATAGCCGACACTATCGAAGAGAAGATAGAGGCCATAGCCTTCTATGCCTCGCAGACATTCCATCTCTTCAGGAGGAAGGAGATGATGGAGCGGCGGGTACGAGCCTGCGCCGCTAGTCTGGCCCCGGAAAGAGGGCCCTGCGAGAGGTATTGGAAGCCAGCCCAGGCTATGATATAATGGGTCAAGGAGTATGGAAGAGATACGCACCTTCGTAGCCATCGAGTTAAGTGCAGGCATCAAAAGCGAACTGACACGAGTGCAGGAGATGCTCAAGGAGAAGATCGCCACCCCCCATCTCCGGTGGGTGGACCCGGCGAAAGTTCACCTCACCCTCAAGTTTCTAGGCAATGTTCCCGTCGATAGAATCCAAGAGATCACCGCCGCGTTGAAAGAGGCTTGTGCAGGGCTTAACCCCTTCATCATGGACGTCTCCGGCCTCGGTTGCTTCCCCAGCACGAATAACCCCCGAGTCATCTGGGTGGGGATGCAGGAGGAGACGGACAGGCTGAAACGGCTGCAGGAGCGGGTAGAGGGAAGGCTAGCGACCTTGGGCTTCAAGCCCGAAAGGCGACCTTTTCACGCCCACCTCACCTTGGGTCGGGTCAGGAAGCAGGCTCATGCGGGGGCGCGTCGCACCATAGGAGGCATCATCTCTGCCACCTCTGTGGGTGGCCTGGGCCAGATGGAGGTGGGGGAGATAAGCCTCGTGAAAAGCGTACTCCTTCCCTCCGGGGCCCAGTATAGCCGTCTGGAAACGATACCCTTGGAGAGAGGATGATTATCGCCGTCATCGGAGCCGGGGAGTGCACGCCGGAGGTCGCCAGGCTAGCCGAGGAAGTGGGGCGCAGGCTGGCGGAGAAGGGCGCCATCCTCATCTGTGGAGGGCTGAGGGGAGTGATGGAAGCCGCCTGCCGGGGGGCCAACAGCGCCGGGGGGACGACAGTGGGCGTACTGTCAGGCACGAACCCCGGCGATGCCAATCCTTACGTCGATATCCCCATCGTCACGGGGATGGGCCAGGCTAGAAACGTCATCGTGGTTGCTTCGGCTCAGGCGGCCATCGCCGTGGGCGGAGGGTATGGTACGCTGTCGGAGATCGGCCACGCCCGTAAACTGGATATCCCGGTAGTGGGGCTGGAGACCTGGAGCCTGAAGAAAGAGGGGTACACCGGGATCGTTGAGGCCAAAAGCCCCGCTGAGGCGGTGGAGAAGGCCGTCGCCTGGGCCAAAAAGAGGTAGGCCACCAAATGAGATTCCGAGATCGCCGAGAGGCCGGTAGGCTGCTAGGGGAAAAACTATCCTTCCTGAAAGGCAAGGAGGACCTCCTCGTTCTCGCCATCCCAAGGGGTGGGGTGGTGGTAGGGTCAGAGGTGGCTGAGGCTTTGGATGCCCCCTTGGATGTTTACATCACCCGCAAGATCGGCGCGCCTTATAACCCCGAGTTAGCCATCGGAGCCATCGCCAGCGATGGCACTCTCATTCTCGACCGCTCTTTGGCTTCTCGGCTGGGGGCCTCCGAAGAATACATCAAGGCTCAATCAGCGAGGGAGCGGGAGGAGATAGAAAGGCGCATGAGGAGATACCGGGGGGATCAGCCTTCACCAGACCTGGAGGGGAAAAGGGTGATCCTGGTAGATGACGGGATAGCCACCGGAGCCACCATCGAGGCCACCATCGACGCTTTGCAGAAGACCGGCTTAGAAGAGTTGATCTTGGCCGTTCCCGTGGGGCCCCGGGATACTATCGAGCGGCTAAAAAGGAAGGTAGATCGGTTGATCTGTCTCCACGCTCCAGAGATCTTCTGGGCGGTGGGGAGTTTCTATGTGACCTTCGACCAGACGACGGATGAGGAGGTGGTAGCCCTCCTAGAGGGTTCCTGATCCTTGGCCAAAGAATCGCTCAAGGCGGACCACACTCCCCGCGGCTACCGCATCACGCCTGCCGATCCTCTGGCAGCTATAAGGGGACCAAGGTGATGGAGGCCGAGACGAAGAGCGAATGACGTCAAGTCATTCATACGGTTATGCCATTAGATGTATGGGGAGGTTGAGATGATTAGAACACCGCTCTGCGACCTGCTGGGCATCGAGTATCCCATCATCCAAGGGGGGATGGCCTGGGTGGGCACGGCTGAACTCGTCGCCGCCGTTTCCAATGGGGGGGGGCTAGGCATCGTTGGAGGAGGCAATGCCCCCCCGGAGGAGGTGGCACGTGAGATCCGTTTGGCCAAGGAGATGACGGATAAGCCCTTCGGGTTGAACATCCCCCTGGCCATCTCCAGATATGCCGATGAGATCGTTACCCTCTGCATAGAAGAGGATGTCAAAATCGTGGTCATCGGTGCTTGGAGGCCGGGGGACCACATAGCTCGGCTCAAAGAGGCAGGCATCGTCGTCATCCCGGTCGTCGCCTCGGTAGCTTTAGCCAAGCGCTTGGAACGGCAAGGGGCCGATGCCTTAGTGGCCGAGGGGATGGAATCAGGCGGACACATCGGCGACGTGGCTACCATGCCCTTGGTGCCCCAGGTGGTGGACGCCGTGGACATCCCGGTCATCGCCGCCGGGGGCATCGCCGATGGGCGGGCCCTGGTGGCGGCCTTGGCCTTAGGCGCCCAAGGCATCCAGATGGGCACCCGCTTTATCTGTACCACCGAATGCACCGCTCACGAGAACTACAAGCGGGCGATCCTCAAAGCCAGGGATCGCTCCACTATGACTACAGGGCACAGCCTGGGCCATCCCGTTCGTGCCATCAGGAACCCCATGGTGCACCAATTCGAGGAATTGGAGAAGCGCGGCATCTCCGAGGAGGAGATCATCGAGTTCGGTACAGGGAAGCTGAGGCTGGCCGCCATTGAGGGGGATACGAAAAACGGCTCGGTCATGGCTGGGCAGATCGCAGGGATGATCGATGACATCGTCCCCGTCAAGGAACTCATTGAGCGCATCGTCGCCGAGGCGGAGGAGATAATCGCCAGGCTGCAGGGAGTTGCGAATTAGGTTGGAGGGAGAACTAACCTTGAAGACCGCCTTCGTTTCCCCCGGCCGCTCCTGTGCTCCCTCGGCAAACGCCATGTCCATTAGCATGACCATCTCCTGCAACCGCCTATGTACCCACAAGCCTATCATCTGCAGTTCAAACGGTGTCTTTCGCCAAGATGGAACTGGCCATTTGCTGTGTAGCGTCCAGACCGAGGAGGGGAACGGGGGGTGCAAGTGCTGTGGAGTGGGTTAACGGCGTCTAGGTTGCGGAGTACACTGAAAAGCGCAAATCATCGTAGGGTCTGCACGGGACGATCCTATCAAGGAGGAAAGGGGCAATGAAGTTCAAGATCCTTGTCCTGTTGGCCTTTGATTCATGGTGGAAACCGAAAGGTTTCCGTGGGCTCTGCCGCAAGGTACCTTGATCCCACACTTTCTTGTTTCTGTCGTCTATTCGGCGCGAGGCCAGAGGATAAGCAAGCGGGCTAGCCCTCGGAAAGCCAGCCAAACTACCCCCATAAGGAGAATAAGAGCCCCTAGCCCAACTAACTGGGCGTAGAGTTGGTTGGGGTTGGGCTGGAAGCCAGGGACTACGAAGAAGCCGGACACCCCCTGTCCAGAGACCCCCAAGTATTCGCCAATGCCCACTCCGTTCCACCCTACGCCACTCCGTCCATGGGAGAAAAGCCCCAGGGCCAAGAGCCCCCAAACTCCGGGGATGGCGTGCATCCCCACCACCGCTGTGAGGTCGTCCAGCCTCAGTCGCACCTCCACGAGATAGACGGACAGGGGAAGGAGAAGGCCGGCTATAGCCCCGATAAGCAGGGAGGCCCAGGGGGGAACGAAGGGGAACGAAGCGCTGGCCGCCACCAGCCCCGCCACTCCGCCGCGGAGGGAGATAAGGGCGTCTGGGGCCCTGGTGGTGAACCAACTGTAGATGGCGGCTACCAATAGCCCCCCCGAGGCCGAAAGCATTAGATTGAGCGCAACCTGGGCGAAAGGCAACATATCGTCGAGGAGGGGGTTTCCCAAGGCTACCCCTAGCCAGCCTATCAGGAGGAGGAAAGTACCCAGGAGGGCTAACAAGGGGAGATGAACCGGGGGAGGAGCCACGGGCCTTCGGCGTCTCTTGAGTCGGGTGCCGAAGACCAGTATCCCCGCCAGGGCTACCCCGGCCCCTAATAGATGGACCGTACCCGAGCCGGCGAAGTCGATGAAGCCATGGCCCAAGCCGGTGTTCTTTCCCAGTTGTGAGAGCCAGCCCCCACCCCAAACCCAGTTGCCGAAGAGGGGGTAGAGGATACCACCGGTGAAGAAGGAGGTGAGCAAGAGGAGGGAGAATTTCAACCTCTTAGCCAGGGAGAGGAGGGGGATAGCCGTCGCGGTGGCCACCAAGGCGGCCTGGAAAAGGAAGAGGGAGACCAGATCCCCGCCAAAGTTGCCTCGTAAGATCCCGAAGCCACCCAAACCTATGACCCCCCAGCCAGGACCCCAGGCCACGTCCAGAGGCGACCATTCTCGAACCAGGCTCTCCGCTCCAGCTAGGTTGGAGACCAGTCCTAGCCCCCCGAACTGAAGGCCGAACCCCACCAAGGCGTAGGCTATCACCGCCAAGGGGATGGCCAAAAGTCCCATCAGGGCTGTATCCTTGGCCTCCTTTTCCGTTGAGGAGGCGGCTGCTACCATGGTGATCCCTGCGGGCAAAAGGAAGGCCAGGGCGGTAAGGATCAGCGTTTCTTCCATTTATTATCGCTCCTCTTTGTAGAAAGGCCGGGGGACAAGCCCTGGCCCACTACAGCCAGGACAAGCCCACTCCACGTTTTTGATTCTTCTTTTGTAGCGTCTCCCTTTAGGCCCTGGCCCACATCTGCTGGGACAGGCCGACGCTACGTTTTGCCCTCGATGATCTGTCGCTCTTTCTGTGTGATACCGTATAACTCATAGACGAGGTTGTCGATTCGGCCGCCGGGGTTTCCCCATCAACCTCTCTTCCCTCGCCACTTCTCCAGCCGCTTCTTGATCTCCCTCTCATAGCCCTGCTCCGAGGGCTCATAGTATCTCTTGCCCTGCAACTCGTCGGGCAGGTACTGCTGCTTGACATAGTGGCCGGGGTGGGAGTGGGGGTATTTGTACCCTTCGCCGTGTCCCAAGGCTTTCCTGTCTCGGCTGGCATCTTTCAAGTGGTCGGGCACCTCGGTCTTGCCCTCTTCCTCCACGTCGGCCAGGGCCTTGAAGTAGGCAGCAGTGCTATTGCTCTTGGGTGCCGTAGCCAGGTAGATAGCCGCCTGGGCCAGGTTGTACTGGGCCTCCGGCAGGCCCACCCACTCCAAGGCTTGGGCCGCAGAGGTGGCCACCACCAAAGCCTGGGGGTCGGCGTTACCTATATCCTCCGAGGCGAAGATGATCATCCGGCGAGCGACAAACTCCGGGCTCTCCCCGGCGTAGATCATCTTGGCCAACCAGTAGAGGGCCGCATCGGGGTCGGAACCCCGCAGGCTCTTGATGAAGGCGGAGATGGTATCGTAGTGGGCGTCCCCATCCTTATCATAGAGTAGCGCCCGCCTCTGGATCGAATCTTGGGCCACATCGATATTTATATGGATCACACCATCCGTATCGGGAGGGGTGGTCTCCACCGCCAACTCCAGGGCGTTTAGCGCCACCCGGGCATCGCCCCCCGCCACGCGGATCAGATGCGCCAACGCCTCCTCGTCCACCTCCGCCAAAAGTGTGCCGTAGCCCCGTTCGCCATGGGCCAAGGCCGAGCGCACGATGGTCTCCATCTCTTCATCGCTCAAGGGCTTCAGTTGAAAGACCCGGGAACGGGAGACCAAGGGGGAGATCACCTCGAAATAGGGGTTCTCAGTGGTGATGCCGATGAGGATGATGGTCCCATCCTCCACATGGGGGAGTAGCGCGTCCTGCTGAGTCTTACTGAAATGGTGGATCTCGTCTATGAGGAGTATCGTCCGCTGGCCATACATGCTTCGCCGGTTCTTGGCTTCGGCGATCAGTTGGCGCAGTTCTTTCACCCCAGCCAGGACAGCGCTGATGCCGGTGAAGTAAGATCGAGTGGTGTTAGCGATGACGTTAGCCAAAGAGGTCTTCCCCGAGCCCGGCGGCCCCCAGAGGATAATGGAAGAGAGTTGGTCCGCCTCGATGGCCCGTCGCAAGAGTCTCCCCGGCCCCACTATCTCCGCTTGCCCCACGAACTCCTCCAAAGTGCGAGGCCGCACGCGAACCGCCAGGGGTGCCTGCTTGGCTATCTCCTCTCGGCGGCCATATTCGAAAAGATCGCTGGGGCTCACTCTAAGACCTCGATTACTATCCGTGCCGGGCTCTCCGAAGTCGAGACCTCATAAGGAGCGGCCACCTTCAAGCCGATGGAGAAGCCGAGGAGCGCATCGTCATAGGTGGGATAGAGGCCGATCTTGGTGACCAAGGGGTTATCCGGAAGGACGATGGGCAACTTCTCATTCAGCGGATAGTCGTAGGCGTAGAGGTCGCCAATGGTGATATCGATGCGGGCTTCCCCCCAGGAGGGGTCATAAGCCTCCTGGTCGGGGGCTACGGGAAAGAGCACTTGGTCGTTATAAACCTCAACCAGTTGAAAGTAGGGGATACCTTCTTCGCCCCCTCCCATCTCCAAAACTAGCCGCACCCTATCGGGCTGAACTTCACACCGGATATCGGTCAGGTTCCAGATATACCCCAAGATGCCCCCTTCATATACCTGGCCGATATAGGCAGGAGGGGTGGGCGTTGGCGGCTCCTGCGGTCTCGCCACACACCCGGCCAGCAGAAGTAGAGAGAGAAGAAGGCAACCATTACGAGACATTTCACCTTCATCTTACGCCTTTTGGTCGGTTTTGGCAAGGGGGCAAAACTAGAGCCTGGGAACGAGTTCAAGAAGAGGTGAAAAGGGGGTAGAAAAGCAGAGGTGCAGGCTGGGGAGATTGGGAAATTATCCCGCTTTCACATATTTTCACAAATGCCTCTACAACGTTGGGGTCCCACTGGCTGCCAGCGCCCTTTTTCAGTTCTGCCAGGGCTTTCTCCTCGGTCCAAGCCCTGCGGTAGGGCCTCTCGGAGGTCATGGCCTCAAAGCCATCGGCCACAGCCAAAATACGGGCCAGGAGGGGCATCTCCTCCCCCTTTAGCCCATCGGGGTAGCCGTTCCCATCGTACCACTCATGGTGGTGACGGATGACTGGGACTGCGTCCCCGAAGGCTGTCACGCGCTCTGCAATCTCGGCACTTAATGCGGGATGGGCCTCGACCATCATCCGCTCGGCCTGAGTCAACCGGGCAGGCTTGTTGAGAACGCTGCCAGGGATGCCCACCTTGCCCAAATCGTGCAAGAGGCCAGCGATGCGGAGGGTATCAAGCTGGTCGTCCGTTAGTCCCATCTCCTGGGCGATCTTTATGGCTATCTCGGTGACCTTTGCAGAGTGGCCGCTGGTGTAGGGGTCGTTGGCTTCAACTAATCGAGATAGGGCCTCTAGCGTCTCCAGGGCAGCGCTCTTGAGCGCCTCCTCCGCCCGCTTGCGCCCGGTGATGTCCAAACAATATTCTATCAGCTGCACGACATTTCCTTCATTATCAAAAATAGGGCAGGCGTGAACTTCAACATTTCTGATATTACCATCTCTATCGTAATGGGTATGCTCTACAACTAGAGGTTGTCTGGTTTTCTTCACCTCTTCAACCGGACAAAGATGTTCTGCGCCTACACACGGCTTACTGCTCTTATGACTAAGGGCATAGCAGGTTGTGTTTCCGGATGGATTGCCCAGCCGAGCGGCAGAATTCGCTATCTTAATGGTGTAGTCATTGATGTCAATGACATAGAAGGGATAAGCTAGGGATTCCAACACACTATTCAGGAATGATTTTCTCCTCCGCCCGCTTGCGCTCGGTGACGTCGTCTACGCACACGAGTACCCTCTGGCCCCGTGGGAGGCTGAGGAGTCTGGTAGATACAACGAGGTCTATCTCCTCTTCTCTCCCCTCCCGCGCAAACGGAAGTCTGGCTTCCACATGATGATGAGTCTGGCCTGTCTCGAAGGTGTCCAACACGGTAAGACGCACCGGACATGTTTCACAGAAAGGACCGAACCGGCACCCTTTAGGGTCATCCAGAGAATGAAGGCAGCGAAGTGCTTCTCCACCACGAAGCCCTATCATTCTCTCCGCCGGGCGCTCCACAAACTGGACGGTGGCGCCATTGACTTTTCGCACTCGCCGTTCCCGATCCACGAGGATCATTGGTATAGGTGCTAGGTCGTAAATGGCGAACAGTTCCTCTTGGCTTCCGCGCAGCGTCTGCTCCGCCCGCTTGTGCTCCATTTCTAATGCTTCCAATTCGCCAGTTCGTTGGCGCAATTCCGCCAATTCACTCATCAGTTGCTCTCTTGTCTTCTTTTCATCTTGTGTCCCTCCCAAAAGAGGCGGCAATCAGTTGCTCCGAGGTCGAGCAGATCATCCATACGTTCCATTTCGCCGGGCGCAACGTGATTGGGGCGGCCTGATTGTATTCGTGGGACATCGCAGAAAGGCTTGCCGATGACCTCGGAATGTGCACAGTGTTTACAATTTTATCATTTTTATAGTTTTTGTCAATAGGGGAAGCTGCCTATGGGAACCGGGAGAAAGCAGAATAAAGGGATTGACAGAGGCTGCTTGTCTGCCTATGATATCGAGAGGGGTAGAACCGCCGGTGATGGGCACCTTCTTGCCTGACGGGTCTTATGATGGAAAAACCTGAAGACAGATATGTAGAGACGGGGAAGATTAATACCTGCTATTGGGTCTTGGGCCAGGGGAGTCCACTACTTCTGATCCATGGCCTGGCAGCCTCCTGCGAGTATTGGCGATATAATGTCCGGGCGCTCTCCCAAGGCTGCCGGGTCTATGCTTTGGATCTGCCGGGCTTCGGCCGCTCGGATAAGAGGATAGAAGATCTTTCTCTGCACTTTGCAGGGGAGTTCGTGGCCGGCTTTCTGGATAGGCAGGGAGTGGATCGAGCCACCTGGTCGGTGATAACCCCGCAGTTGCCAAAGAAGCCAGGTTATTTATTCATCTCGTAGATTAGACGGAGCCCCTCCAAGGTGAGGTTGAGGTTCACGACTTGGATGGCGGAGGTCTCTCCGGCGATAACCCCCGCTAGCCCACCGGTGGCGATGACCTTGGTTTCCTCTCCCAACTCTTCCTTGATCCTCTCCACCATCCCCTCCACCAGGGCTACATAGCCAAAGAGCACCCCTGACTGCATGGCAGCCACGGTGTTCTTGCCGATGACCTTCTTGGGGAGAGCCAATTCGATGCGAGGGAGTTGGGCCGCCTGTCGATAGAGGGTCTCGGCGGAGATGCCGATCCCTGGGGCGATGGCTCCCCCCAGATAGTCGCCTTCCCTCGATACCACGTCAAAGGTGGTGGCGGTGCCAAAGTCGATGACGATGGCTGGCGTAGCGTAAAGCCTTCTGGCAGCGATAGCGTTTACGATCCGGTCTGCCCCCAATTCTCGCGGGTTATCTATCAAGATCCGCACTCCGGTCCTGATCCCCGGCCCCACCACCAAAGGTTCGACCTGGAGATGCTCTCCACAGACCTCCTGGAAGATGGGGAGAAGGGGCGGCACTACGCAAGAGATGGCCGATCCTTTGATCTCCGATTTGGACAACCCTTCGTTGGAGAAGAGGCTATTTAAGAGCACCGCGTACTCATCGGCCATCTTGTGAACGTCGGTGGCCAGCCGCCAGCAGGCGACCAGTTCTTCCTCCCGGTAAACGCCTAACACGATATTGGTGTTTCCGATGTCTATGGCTAGAAGCATATCCCGTTCCTTCAGTTTCTATTGGCCATACGTCTGGCCGTATATTCGATAGTATTCTTCCATACAGGCGACGCGAGCAGAAGGATCACCTATCTGGTAACGTTCGCTCACCCCTTCAACCACTGGCCTCCGCTCGTCAGTAAGAGTATTCACTGACCAGGCTTCCACTCCCATCGAAAAGGAACACTGTATCCCCGTCGTCTAGATGGCGTACCCTTCCTTGCACCAGTATATATCAGTTGCCGTATTCTGGCCACACCTGGTATGCAGGTGCACCTCCCCAAGATTATATGTCCTATTTAGCCCCCTGGTCAACACCGCCGAGGCCTCTCCTGACAACTCCTTGACAGCCTCCTGGCGCAAAGGCTATAATCAATTTAGAGGAGATTACCTTGAACTTCAAAAGGTTTCTAGAAGGTCTAGGGGCTAGCGAAGCCCCACTATCTATGTCCAACCTCTATATCCTCTCGGGGATGACCAAGGGGGAGATGGAGGCCTTCCGTGGAGCGTGGCCTCGACTCCCTGTGGAGCGCCGCCGCACCATCCTTCGCGCCCTGGTGCAGATCACCGAGGCCAGTTTCGAGGCTGATTTTAACAGCATCTTCCGTTTTTGTTTGAAAGATGAAGATGAGGAGGCTAGAGCCCAAGCCGTTGAAGGGCTCTGGGAGGACGAGAGCGTCTCCATCTTGCGCTCTCTAATTGGTCTCTTGCAGGGGGACCCCTCTTTTTTGGTGCGGGCCAGAGCGGCGGCTGGGTTGGGACGGTTCGTCCTCTTGGCGGAGTTAGGTGAACTAGATGGTGAGTTGGGGATGGAGGTGGGAGAGGCGCTCCTCCGCACCATCAACAACCCCCAAGAGGCCTTAGAGGTGAGGCGCCGGGCCGTGGAGGCGATCTCCTTCTCCGGTGAGGAGGGGGTGCGAGAGATCATCGAGGCTGCCTACCAAGACCAGACTCAAAAAATGCGTTTGAGCGCTGTTTTCGCTATGGGGCGGAGCGTTGATCTCTATTGGGGTGAAACTCTGCTTCAGGAGTTGAAGAACCCGGACCCCGAGATGCGGTACGAGGCTGCCAGGGCCTGTGGAGAGTTGGGGTTAAAGGAGGCTGTGCCCACCTTGGCCCGCCTAATAAACGATGCTGATCGTGAGATCCAAGGGGCAGCGATCTGGGCTTTGGGACGGATCGGGGGACGAGGGGCTCGTCGGGTCTTGCGAGCCTGCTGCGAGAGCGACGATGAGATTGTAGCCGAGGCGGCCGAGGAGGCACTGAGCGAACTGGAGTTCGCCGAAGGCATCTTCGAGATCCCCATCTACGGGGAGGAAGAGGAGTGAGGTCTCTCTTTATCCTCCTGGGGGCACTGTTCCTACTCACACTGGCGGCCTGCGTCGGGCCAGGAGAGGAGCGCGCTACCTCAAGGCCTTGTCCCCCTTGCCAAGAGGAGGCGATCGTTATCAGTCAGCCTCTTCTCAACAGCACGGTTACCTCTCCGGTTCACATCGAGGGGGTCTCCGATCCCACCTTCGAGCAGACCATCGAGTTCCAAGTGCTGGGCGAGGATGGCAGGATCTTGGGTCAGGGGTATACCACTATCGAGGCCGAGTGGGGAGAAAGGGGGCCCTTCGTAGTCGATATCGAGTTCACCCCTCCTGCTACCAGGGAGCAGGGGCGGATCGTCGTCTTCGCTACCAGCGCCCGAGATGGAGGTATAACCCATCTCTCCTCCGTGGAGGTGGCCCTAGGGGCTGCTGAATAGAATCGAGAGAACAGACTGGGGGTTAGTCATCCAGGTTAGCATCCACATACTTACTACCATCATCCTTCCTATCTTCGTCACCGTGGGCCTGGGCCTTGTACTGCGTCGTCTCATCTCCATCGATGTCCGCCCCCTCTCCCGGGTCACGCTATACGTTCTCAGTCCCTGCCTCATCTTCTCCACGCTCTCGCAATCAACCCTCGAGGCCGATGACCTGGGCCGGATAGTGGCCTTCACCTTGGTCACCACTTTCGCCATGGGCGTTATATCCTGGGGTGCGACTAGACTACTTCGTTTCGACCAGGGTAAGGAGAGCGCCTTCCTTCTGGCCACTCTATTCGTTAACGCTGGGAATTACGGCCTCCCTCTCAACCTTCTGGCCTTTGGAGAGGAGGGGTTGGCACGGGCCATCGTCTTCTTCGCCACCAGTTCCTTCCTAGTGAACACCCTAGCGGTATATCTCGCCTCCCGGGGCCAGGTAGGGGGGCGAGAGTCGATGGCCAACATCTTCAAGATCCCGTTGATCTATGCGGTAGTGGCCGCTCTAATTGTCAACTTTGGAAACCTTGAGATCCCGGAGGCCATCTTCAAGCCCTTGGAGATGACCGGTAGCGCTGCCATCCCGGTGATGCTCCTCATCTTGGGGATGGAGCTCTCTCAAGCCTCGGTGAGGGAGGAGTGGGGGACGATAGGGGTGGCTACTCTCATCAGGCTGGTAGTGGCTGCCGGGGTAGCCCTCTGGATAGCGCCCCTTTTGGGGTTGGCGGGGGTTACCAGGCAAGCCTGCATAGTAGAGGCTAGCATGCCCACGGCGGTGATGACCACCATACTAGCTGTGGAGTTCGACGCCCGACCGAAGTTCGTGACGGGAACGGTCTTCACTACCACCCTAGCCAGCATCGTCACCCTTACCTTGCTACTCCGAGTGCTGAGGTGAGAGATGCGAAACCTACTCTTCTTCGACCTGGAGACTAAGAGGACCTTCGCCGAGGTGGGAGGGCGAGAGAACTTCAAAGCGCTAGGCTTAGCGGTGGCGGTTACTTACAGTTCGGCTTCGTCCGTAAAGGATCCCGAGGGAGAGGAATACTCGGTCTATATGGAGAAAGATATAGATGCCTTGATAGAGGAGTTGACTAGCGCCGATCTGGTGGTGGGTTTCAACCTCAAGCGGTTCGACTACGAGGTCCTGCGGGGCTACAGGCTCCTTCCTGCCATCCCTACACTCGACATCTTGGAAGATATCTACCAAGAACTAGGCTTCAGGGTGGGGCTCGATGCCTTGGCTAAGGCCACCTTAGGGGTGGGGAAGTCGGCTCACGGCCTCCAGTCGGTAGAGTGGTTTCGAGAGGGGAGGCTCGACTTAGTGATCGACTATTGCCGTCAAGATGTGGAACTCACACGATTGTTGTATGAATACGGCAGAGAAAATGGCTACCTCCTCTACTGGGATGAAAGGTTGCAGGTGAATCGGCGGGTACCGGTGAGTTGGGGGTGAGATGGCTTTCGAACCTTGTTATCTGGAACTGAGTCGCTCTGGCGAGTTGAAAAGGAGGGCTGGGGAAGCCCATACTCGCTTGGAGGAGTGTCGATTTTGCCCTCGGGAATGTGGCACCAATAGGCTCTTGGGCACCAAAGGGGCCGCTTGCCGTACCGGGGAGCGGGTCGTGGTTTCCAGTCGCCACGCCCATTTCGGCGAGGAGTCGCCCTTGGTGGGGTGTCATGGCTCGGGGACCATCTTCTTCTCCTGGTGCAACTTGAGATGCCAGTTTTGTCAAAACTACGAGATCAGCCAACTGGGCCAGGGGCGGGAGGTAGAGGCAGAGGAACTGGCCCTCATGATGCTTCATCTCCAGGCCCAAGGTTGCCATAACATCAACTTCGTCAGCCCCACCCATGTGGTGCCTCAGATCCTGGCCGCCCTTGTTTTGGCCGCAGAGAAGGGGCTCCGCATCCCCTTAGTTTACAATACCGGGGGGTACGACCACCTGGAGACCCTGGCTCTCCTCGATGAGGTGATCGATATCTATATGCCAGATATGAAATACTCCGACGAGGCCACCGCTCGAAGGCTCTCCAAGATCAAGAACTACCCAGAGGTGAACCGCCAGGCGGTCAAGGAGATGCACCGGCAGGTGGGCGATCTGGTCGTGGATGAGAACGGCATCGCTCAAAGGGGGCTTCTCGTTCGCCACTTGGTCTTGCCCCACGGCTTGGCCGGTACAGCCCAGGTGGTGGAGTTCTTGGCAAGAGAGATATCGGCCCATACCTACCTCAATGTCATGGATCAGTACCGCCCCTACCATAAGGCCGATCAGTTCCCGGAGATCTCCCGTCGGCCCACTCAGGCTGAGATCGCAGAAGCGGTATCCCTGGCTCGAGAGGCGGGGCTTACGCGCCTCGATGAGCGCCGACATTGGCTGATATTTAGGTTATAGAGAGAGCGGGCAGGAGAAGAGGCCCCTTTTTCTTGTCAAAAGAAGAGGCCCCTGATATAATGAGCCAGAGCGAGGTGTGTGCCATTCATAGGGGGTTGGGCAGCGGATATGATTCTCTTCTTGCGCCTTATTTCCAGTTACGCTAACTGGATTTACCTATTCTGCGCCCTCGGCGTGCTTCTTTGCCTAAGTGCAACCCGAGGCGCTATCCGAGAGAGGGATGCTTCCCTCTTCACTCTGGAAAGGGAGGCCGCCACCTCTAGGGCGCGACGGGTTTTGGGGCTCATGGTAGCCGTTCTTCTGGTGGCAGGAGCGACGGCCTTCATAGATCTATCCCTTGTGCCGCGGATGGATCTCTCCCCACAGACCAGTGTTCGAACTCCTCTCCCTTTACCCACGGCCACCAATATCATGCCACCGGCTACGCCCACGCCCACCCCGGCCCAATCCTCCCCTACGCCGACTCGGCCGCCCCGCCCCACCCCGACCCCCGCGGAGACACCAAGCCCCAGCCCTACCCCTACCCCTTCCCTTCCCCCACCGACCTGTTCCAACCCTCGTGCACAGATCACCGCGCCGAGGCCAGGAGCCCGCTTGGAGGCGGCGGTGGAGATCTGGGGGACGGCCGATATAGAGCAATTTTCGTTCTACAAAGTTGAATTCGCTGCCGGGGATAGCCCCTCGGAATGGGCTTACTTGGAAGGGGAAAGAGAGCCGGTCTCCGATGGTCTCCTTTTCGTCTGGGATGTCTCGGGTCTACCGGCGGGGAGTTATACCTTGCGGTTGACTGTGGTCGATATGACCGGAAACTATCCACCGCCTTGTCAGGTACAACTATACATAGAATGAAAGGGTCACGGAGATATGGGATGTCAGAACGAGCACGGATGCAAGCCATCCTCCACGGTCGAGTGCAAGGGGTCTTGTTCCGCGACTTCACCCGAACCCACGCTATGCGGTTGGCTCTGTTAGGTTATGTACGCAACCTTTGGGACGGGACCGTGGAGGTGGTAGCGGAGGGAGATAGGGAAGCGTTAGAAAGCCTACTAGAAGAACTCTATGTTGGGCCCTCGTCGGCTGGGGTGGAGAAGATAGATCTGGAGTGGAGCCAGCCCAGCGGCGAATTCTCCTCCTTCGAGGCGCGATACCGGTGAGAAGAGATCCGCAGAAAGTCGCCTGGGCGATCCTCTTGGCTTCCTTCTTCGCCTTCTGCACTTTGGCGGCGAGCATCCCTCTCACTATCCGCTGGTGGATCATGACCGCTACCACTTCTCACGATGCTACCTTGGAAGTGATCAGCGGAACCGTACTGGTGAGGCTCAGAGGGATGCCCCCTGACGTAGGGGTGACCAGCCAGCGGGAAATCCCCGAGGGGAGCGTCATCCGCACCGATGCCAACTCCAAGGCGCTCTTGACCTTCTTCGACGATAGTAGGGTCACCATCTTCCCGGGCAGCGAGGTCCGCCTCATCAAGGTGCGTTCTCCCTCCTTCGCTTTGAGCCCCCGGTCCAACGAGATCGCCCTGGAGCAAAACGCAGGACGGATCAGGGTGGGCCCCGCCCTCCCTACTAGCCGCCTCACAGATTGGCGAGTGAGTACCCCCCATAGCCAAATCTCCCTGAGCGAGGGGAGTTATTCGGTGATGGTGAGCAACGAGGCTTCCGAGATAGCGGTGCGAAGGGGTGAGGCTACCGTGGAAGCAGAAGGCCAGACGACCATCCTGCCGCCTGGCAGGAGGGTGGTGGTGGCCCTCGGGGAGGGACCTTCCGATCTTTTGCCCGCGGCGCACAACCTGATCATCAATGGCGATTTCAGCCGTGGTCTATCCGGGTGGCGCACTTACCCCACCCAGGGCCAGGAGGGAGTGGAAGGAGGGGAGGCTGAACTAACTACCCTGGAGGGAAGAGAGGTTCTGAGGCTCTACCGCCGGGGGGAGGAAGGCGTTCATACCGAGGCGGGCATCATCCAAGAGGTCGATCAAGATGTCTCCGACTACCTCTCCCTTCAACTCCGCTTAGATGTGAGGGTGAACTCCCACAGCCTAGGAGGCGGTGGCTATCTCAGTAGTGAATATCCGGTTATCGTGCGGATCGACTATGAGGATGAATACGGTAGCGCCGCCCACTGGTATCACGGCTTCTATTGCCAGAACGCCCAGAATAACCCCACCTTGAACGGGGAAGGGATACGATGTGGGGTCTGGTACCCCTACGAGGAGAGTAATCTCCTGGAGATCCTCGAGCCTTCGCCCTTCTACATCAGATCCGTTCAGATCTACGCCTCCGGCTGGAACTACGAGAGCCTGGTGGCCGAAATAGGCGTCTTGGTGGAATAAGAAGTGGGGAAAAGGGTAAGCGGTATCCTCCCCCTTGGCCTCGCGCTGCTCCTTTTCTTCACCCTCTCCCTATACCAGTTGCATCTGCCAGGCCTCCATTACGATGAGGCCCAAGAGGTGCTCCCGGCGATGCGACTCCTCCTGGGACAAGCCACGGAACCCTTCCGTGGGGCGGCCATCCAGATCGCCGGTCGAGCCTTCCCCTTGATGATTTACGACTATCTGGGGACCGTGAACACCTATCTGGTCATCCCCTTCTTCGCCCTCCTGGGGATCGATGTCATCTCTTTGCGGCTCATGGCTGTGCTCATAGGCGCTCTCACCATTGTCCTGGCTTATGGCGTAGCCCAAGAGATGTTCGATGAGAAGGTAGCCGCCCTGTCAGCCCTCCTCTTATCCGTCCACCCCTCTTTCATCTTCTGGAGCCGTCTAGGGGTTTACCTCACCTCGGTGATCAGCGCTCTCAGCATGGGCAGCCTCTTGGCCTTCCTGCACTGGTATCGCCAAAAGAAGGCTCGCTACCTCTGTCTCGGCTCGCTGCTTTTGGGCCTGGGCCTCTTCGCCAAGTTCTCCTTCCTCTGGTTCCTGGTGGGTCTCCTCCTGGCTGGGTTTCTGATAGCGGCGTGGAAGAGGGCCCTCCCCCGCTTTCTCACCCCTGCCCAAGGAACGCTCGCTCTCCTCTTTTTGGCTTTGGGTTCTCTCCCCCTTATCCTCTTCAACCTCCAAACCAGGGGCACGGTGGAGATAATCCAGAAGTATCTATTCACCTCCTACTTGGGGGTGAACAACCTGGCTTTTGGGGCTAACTTTCTCACCCGCCTTCATCAGTTCTCAGTCCTTCTCCAGGGCGGACAGTTCTGGTACCTGGGAGAGGTATGGGCCAATAGTTTGTATCCGCCCCTATTCCTCCTGACTCTTCTCAGTATCATCCCTCTCTTATTCAAAGAGCGAGAATGGGGGACAAAGATCGCTTTCTTGGGTACGATATTAGTCACTATGTTGCCCCTCAGCGCCTTCACCCCCACCGGCCTGAAACTGGCCCATTACGTGATCTTTTTACCCCTGCCCCAGATCCTTCTGGCTGCCTCTCTGGGCCTCTGGATGCGCCAGGAGCCGAGGCGTCTCTTCCTCCCGGCAGCCCTTCTCGTGGCTATCGTTCTCATCTTTTTCGACCTGCGGGTGGATATTGGCTATCACCGCGCTCTAACTCGCACCGGAGGGTTCGATGGCTACACCGAGGAGATATACCAGTTGGCCCCCTACTTGGAGGAAAAGGGAGCACCCGCGGTGGCCATGGACTGGGGGATCAGAAACAACATCTTATTCCTCACCCAGGGAAGGGTCGATCCCCAGGAGGTCTTTGGGTTCGAGAGCCTGGAAGAGCCAGATATAGGCTTCCGGGAACGGCTGCTTTTCCATCTAGCCGCCCCTCGGACTATATACATCTTTCACAGCCCGGAGGAGACCATCTTCGAGCGGTGGGGGCCTTTCGAAGCCCTTGTGGCCGAGAGGGGCAAAGGGATACGAGTGGAGAAAGTGATCCCAGATCGAAGCGGGAAGCAGATATTTGTAGTGGTGAGGGTAGAACCCTGACCCCCTCCTTAGGCGGTGAGGGGGGTCAGCATGATGGCCCTGACAAGGAACCGCCTCTTCTCCCTTAGGCTACGTGGTTCCTTTCAGTTGCTCCCTGTAGAGGGCACGGATTTCGTTGAAGATGGCGATATATTCCGGGGTGGCGTAATCGGGGTAGGTCCACTCCGACGCTTGGAAACTTTTACCCCGAAAATGCAAGGTCACCTCGGCGAAGATGCCTTGCCCGATGTATATGCGGTGGTCGCGATTCTTCGTGGTGGCCAAGACCAGTTTTGCGCTATCCAGGTAGCCGGGATCGAGGTTGATGCGGCGCGCTCCCCGCTCGGAGAACTTGCCCTCTAGTCGGTTGGTGAAGGACTTAATCTCGGCTAGCCTCTCCGGATCGATGAGCCTCTCGAAACTGAGGAATTTCCTCCCTAGGTTCTCCCCCAGTTCCCTAGAGTAGTAATCGGTGAACTCCCAAGGCATAAGAGCGCTCTCGTAGTCCAGGGGGCCGAATTGAGTCATCAGTTCACGCTGGGCAGCATCGAAAAGGGGCTTGCGCCCCGAAATCATCCCCACCACCAACTTCACCGGAGGGTGTTTCTGGGCCTCTCCCACCTTTCAAACCTCTTCCCTTCCTTCGGATGCTGCCCTGATGATCCTGTCACACAGTTCGCTCCCCAAGACAGACAGGAGATCCACGGGCAGGTAATGGCCCGCCGAGGCGTCAAAAAGAACCCGGGCCGTAGGGGAGAACTCCTCGTCGCCTTGCCAGTAGACCACAACTAGAGGCACTCGGGGCAGGGCCAGAAAGGAGTAGGCCGCATCGCCCAACTCGCGCCGCTCGCCGCCGGCGCTCTCCGCCGTTAGTCGGAAGGCCTCTACGTTGTTTCCGAAACGCTTGGCTAGCCTATCGCCGGAGTAGCCTTGAGAAGCGTGATGATAGAACTCTCCTCCCTCGATCTCCCGCAGGGAGACCCAGCGGTCGGCTAAAGGTTTGCCATGGGCGGTCCGCAGGTAGTGAAGGAACAACGCCTGTCTCCGGGAGGAAGAGATCTCCCCGCTCTCCTCTTCATAGGCTATGAAGTCGGGGTAGATGACCACATAACCTTGGCCCCAGAGGGTGAGCCGCAACTCCCCCCTTTCCCTATCCAACCGTTTATGCCAGGCTCCGCTTCGCGTAGCCAAAACCACGGGGTCGGCTTCCCTTAACTCGGCACGCGCTTGCTTTATGAAGGGAAGAAGGATATCCGGTTTCGAGTGAGTCACCTCCGTACCTCTCAAGGTAGTGCCGAGATTCAGCCCCGGTTTGGCTATTATACTTTCCCATAGTGGTCATAGCAAGCCGTCCACGACAGTAGTACTATTGTCTCGTTGACAGCGACCTCCCTGGTTGCTAGAATGGAAACTAGAGTGGACAAAGGGTCCGGTTGCCATAAGGGGTATGGGAAATGGCTGCTTTGCAATTGGAGGAGATGCCCGTCGAACTTTTCACCGCCCACTGTCGCATCACGGGAAAACACCCTACCAGACATGTCTATATCCGCGATGCCCTCAATGAGGCGAAAGAGAGTTACCTGGACCTGCAAGCCGCGAGCATCGACTATCTGGAAGATGCTCAACGACCATCGGTCTCTAGCATCGAGGCTCGCCTAGATAAGGGGGCTATTATCTTGGCTATTCCTCATCGGGTTAAGGGCCATACCGAGGTCATCAAACGGAGAGCCCTTCTGGCTCAGGCGGGCAAGTTGGAGGACCGACTTCTTATCTCCGCGCCGCCTTTTCAGATCAGCGGGAACCTCAAACTGCCTCGAGGCTATAACGTGAAGGATGCCCTCAACCGGATGGAGGAGACCTTCATCACTCTCAGTGAGGTGGCGGTGCGGTATCTACCTCTTGCCTCCGTCTCCTTCACTGTGCAAGAGATAGCGGTCAACCGCGACTATATCCAGATGGTATGCGCTGGCTTCCATGAGGACCTCGAGGAACTCAAAAGACTGCCTCATCTGCCCAGCGGTTAATAGACCCTCGAGAGACGCTCTCCACGTATGCCTCACTGTATCCCCCCGTACCCTTTAGAGGGCTAATCTTCCTTGAGGGTGGAGAGCTTTCACCGCACTCTGCGCACCGAATAGGTCCCCGTAGGGGAAAGAATGTCTTGGCTGGTGGAAGTATAGGCTCAGTGAGATGGAAGAACTACAAAAGGAGGTCCGAGAATACCTAGAGTACTATCACCATGAGCGGCCCCATCTGGGCCTCCATTTGCGAACCCCTCCGCCACCTACTTGTCGCATTTGACATGAGAGATGGCGAGGGGCGTGTCAAATCATTTAACTAGGTAACCGAAATGGATCTGGTTGAATCACATAATTTGTAACCATACGAGGTGTTTGTTTCTTGAGAGGTTCAACCGTCGAACTTCCCTTCTTCGCTTGATAGACCTCGTAGAGTTGATCTAATTTCGCTTCAATCGCCCTCTTTAACTGCGCCGGATTTTCCTTACAGGATCCCTGTGGGAAAAGAAAGATAGATGGCTTTCAGTTGCTCTCTGGCTTCCGGAGAGATTTGATCCGATTCCATCAATCTCTGATAAGGCGTCTTG